>Ga0224496_10000025_pt1 | contig 125049 bp, 110 predicted proteins | sample SF_Jul11_sed_USG_2_FD_168127 | JGI IMG/M metagenome (GOLD analysis project Ga0224496, IMG submission 168127) | Sediment microbial communities from San Francisco Bay, California, United States - SF_Jul11_sed_USGS_8_1 | ecosystem: Environmental > Aquatic > Marine > Sediment | place: USA...
CCCATGTGCAGGATGGGAAGCCGGTCGGGAAGTTCTGGCTTTCGCTTACTTTCTCGATGATGATGACTATTACGGCCCTTTGTTATTTTGTCCAGCGAAACCCGAGAAAGAACAGGAGTTACGCCGTGCCGCTCATGATATCGAAATCGGCTTCGGCCCTGTCGGCTCTTTTTTTCTACCTCTTCGCCGCAGAAGTGGAAAAATATTTTGCATACATAGTTATATTTATTGTCGATGGTTCTCTTTTCTGGATGACTTTGTTTTTTTATTTGAGGACATATAAGGCATGGTTTGAGAGCCAAATCACAATTTTCAGGAAAGAGGCGAAAGACCCAAAAATCACCCCCCCCACAACTGTCATTGCTCTTAAAGGCGATGACAAGTTTAAATTGCTCGAGGATGTAGTCAAGCAGACTGGATTTATAGATGTCTTGAACGACCATTTCAAAAAATCGGGAAAAACTGATAAAAATAATTTTTCTGTGGTTATCAAACCCAATTTTATGTTTTTACACCATATAAAAGATTATTCAACCTATACCGACCCGGAGCTTGTTGAAGCTCTTGTAGATAAGATCCACTATGAGGGATATACGAACATTACCATCGTTGAAGCGCAGAGCACTCTGGGTAACTACTTTAACAACAGGGATGTGCTGTCGGTGGCGAAGTACGTCGGATATTCTGAAAACAAAAATTACAAAATAGTCGACCTGACGAAAACCATGGTCGAATACGATTACGGCGGTAGACTCGGCAAGCACTGCGTGGGACCGGCGTGGCGGGATGCCGACTTCAGGATATCCTTTGCGAAAAACAAAACCCATGTGTTTTGCAACTACACACTCACTCTTAAAAATATATATGGCACACTCCCAATGCAGAACAAGCTGAAGGAATACCATACGAAACGGGAGTACGACTGGCCGACGATAGAATCTATGAAACATTTTTGGGTGCACTTCGGTTTTATAGACGCCTTTTCCAGCGCTGACGGCCAGTTTGGAGTTATAGTGGATCCAAAACCGAATCACACAAAAACGATTATCGGCGGCGAAAACCTTATTGCTGTTGATTGGGTAGGAGCAAAGAAGATGGGCCTCGACCCGGACGACCCCAATGTTGGGCGTTTTCTACCGCTCGCAGTTGAAGCCTTCGGGAAACCGGAAGAAATCAAATGGGTCGGCGATAAATCAGTTTACCAGCCGTGGGAAAATGTAAGTGAGGTTTTCATCAGATCACTCGACCTACTAGAGGAGGCTTACCATTTCAGCAACTTCTTCTTCTCTGGCGTAGCCGCTATGGATAAACATTTCAGTTATAAGGTTACGGCTTTGCCGAATCTTTTGCTACGAAAATTCCTGATTCCTTTCAAAAAGATTTTTTATAAATATGATCACTTAGGCTAGAAGATCTACTGAAATGTAAAATGTTTTTACAGATAAAGATAAGGCTAGAAAACAGCTTAGGCTGCTTCTTGGATTCCTTGTTCTTTGAGACTTGGAGCATGGGCGATCTTTATCGCAGGCAGCATTCCTGTTTGAGTAGTTATGTAATTAACGTAGCCCTCCTGCGTTTCAGGCGAATCACCATCGGTATATCTCTTTACCGCTTCCTCAATTGCCAGATCCAGATATGATCTTTTTCGCAAAAGTGCCTCATGTGCCTTATACCCGGTTTCATAGTCGGGAAAGATTGCGACTCCGCCTTCATCACAGCCGACGGACTTTAGATATTTCTTCACATGGTGCGAACATTGAATATTACCTGGATTATTATTTCGCCATGCCTTTGTTCCGCCGAGATTGTATGAATCGGTACCGTCAGAATAAATATATCTTATGTAATCTTCTCCTGTTTTCGTATCAGTTCCCCACTCAACATTTACGACTTCTTTCATTAGCGCTCCTTTTTAGGATTTTTTCCATAGCATCTGCCATGCCAACAGAGGCTAGTTGGACGACATAATATTTAGGGGGAAACCGCTTCTTCAGGATAAATATCTTCTACTGTAATCAAAACAGGCGTCCGGTGATGTGCTGTGTGTGCCTCCCAAAGAGTTCCAGTTACAAACACCCTTTTTTGCATAAGGTGTCCAAATTTTTTATGCATGTCGCCTCTCAATACCAACATGATTTCCTTAATATCTTTTTTGATGAATTTGATCCACGATTCCTCTTGAGAGGTTATTGCCACACAAACAGGGGCATCTAGTTTCAATATCCAATAATTCTCACGCCTGTCGCCTTTTTCAACACTTTCGTAATTAGGCGGTCCGGGAAAAACTTTCTCATATATTTTCCCGGAGATTTTCACGACGGTTGGCTCACTATCCAGACACTCAAGAATCTCATCTGAATTTACTGGTTGCGGAAAAATGAGAATCGACGAAACCGCTATTATCACAAATACCGCCCCCAACATGGCGATACGTTTATCAGAATTCATGACTGCATTACACCGAAAATATACCGAAAATCAACTGTTTTTTTTCGACTGGAAATAGTATCTAGACTCAGGCCTACTGATCTAGCCTTGTACTTATCGTGACTTTTTAAAAAGCAGAACTCTGCTGAGAAAAACAGTGAAAGGATAGCCCGGAACCAGCTGCCCGTAGCGACTTTATTTCGGGTGTTTCTGAAGTTATTTGAAGGAAAAAATGGAGCGGGAGAGGAGGTTCGAACTCCCGACGTCAACCTTGGCAAGGTTGCACTCTACCACTGAGTTACTCCCGCTTAATAGGAAATAGGATTTTACTATTTTCGGGAAAAAAGTCAATCTGTTTGAATGATCAGCCTGTTGATTCCCCCACATGGCGGATCTTCGTATATCGTGCTATTTCAGGGTCTATGGTTGCCAAATCTGACTGGGACAGACCGTGCTTCCCAATCCAGCCGTCCGCCATATGATGGATCATCTCCATCCCTGTCTCGATATCGTCACTCCTCCGCCGCCACGGATCGAGATAATCCTTTAATAGATGGCGCTTCTCCTCGGGAATCTCCACATAGACTACGTCGTCACTCTCCTCTACGCGGAAAATCTTCACGCTGTCGAAAGGATTGTTAGGCAATACATCGCTCTTCAGGTCGAAGTTTCATCCGTGGAGCGGACAAACTATCTCCCCCTGCTCACCCTTCAATGTACCATCGCAAAGATGCCCCCATCTGTGAGGGCAGATGCTGTCTAACGCCGAATAGCCCTCCTTTAGCCTTACAAGCGTATTCCTCCTCCCTCCGATCTCCACTCACTTTTTCGATGAAACCGGAAGTTCTTCCCTTTCAGCTCATTTGTAGAAGCTCATGCCCACAATCTTTACCATCGGGAAACCACCTTCCCCCGCAGCCAAATAGAGGATAGCCATTCAAATGCCGTAACAGGTAATAAAAGAAATTTATTTGAGGTATGCTCCCTAAAGCGTTAATCTACCCGTTTTTTATGGACAGATGGAATTTCTTGCAAGGAGAGATGTAAAAATACCCAAATATGAATAAACTGAATTTATTCGAAAGATTTTTCCCGTTCCTGAAGTGGTGGCATCTTGTAAACAGACAAACCATCTTCAGCGATCTCTTTGCCGGAATAACCAACTCTTTCATAGTCCTCCCCCAGGGGGTCGCGTTCGCGATGATAGCGGGTCTGCCGCCTGAATACGGGCTATATACCGCAATCGTCCCTCCAATAGTAGCCGGACTTTTCGGCTCCTCGCTCCACCTGATATCGGGACCTACAACAGCGATTTCAATCGTGATCTTTTCCACGGTTAGCCCGTTTGCCGAAGCGGGAACGGGGGAGTTCATCGCGCTGGTTTTCTCTCTGACATTTCTGGCGGGGCTTATTCAGTTCCTCCTTGGGATCGCCAGGATGGGGACGATCGTAAATTTCATTTCACACACTGTCGTGATCGGATTTACGGCTGGGGCGGCGATATTAATAGCAACGAGCCAGATGAAATACTGCCTGGGCATCCCTGTTCCGCAAGGGGAAACATTCCTGCACACATGGATATATCTCATCAAGGCGTTCCCGTCGCTGAATCTCTACGACCTTGCCATCGCGCTAATGACAATCGCGCTTATCATAGCCGTTAAAAAACTCAATCCCCGCTTGCCGGGAATGCTTATCGCCATGATAATAGGGAGCATCGCTACGTTCCTTATCGGTGCCGCCGAACATGATATCAGGCTAGTCGGCTCCATACCGTCGCATCTTCCACCCTTATCAAATCCGTTTCATTCGCTTGAGGCGCTGAAGAAATTATCTTCGGGCGCGTTTGCAGTCGCGATGCTCGGCCTTATCGAAGCCGTTTCGATTGCGAGGTCGGTAGCTGTGAAATCGAGACAGCGGATCGACGGCAACCAGGAGTTTATCGGGCAGGGTCTTGCGAATATCGTCGGGAGTTTCTTTTCATGCTATGCCTCTTCCGGTTCGTTCACAAGGAGCGGGATAAACTACACCGCGGGAGCAAAAACGCCGGTCTCTGCAATCTTTGCCGCGCTCTCTCTGGCGCTTATCGTGCTCCTTTTCGCCCCTATGGCCGCATACCTGCCGATAGCCGTCATGGGGGGCATCGTGCTTGTTGTCGCATACAATCTTATCGATTTTCACAGCATCAAAATAATCATCAAGGCCGGAAAATCCGAATCGTCTGTTTTACTCCTCACGTTTCTGCCAACGCTGTTCCTCGACCTTGAGTTCGCCATTTACGTCGGCATCATGTTTTCCCTGATCCTCTATCTGCGAAAGACCTCAAAACCGAGCATGATCATGCGCGTGCCGGATCCGAACTCCGAGAGACGTCCGTTCGTTACAAACCTTGAATTGCCGAAATGTCCGCAGTTCAAAATAATCAGGATAGATGGATCCATCTATTTCGGATCGGTAAACCATATCGAGCACGGACTGGAGATGATGGGGAGTGATCCTTCCACGCATCATCTCCTTATCGTCTGTTCGGGAATCAACTTCATCGACATAGCGGGGGCGGAAATGCTGGACAAGCAGTGCAAACATCTTGCTGAATCCGGCACACAGCTCTACTTTTACGGAATAAAGGCGGGGGTGCAAAATATGCTCGATAAAACGGGACATCTGCGGGCCTGCCCTGAAAAGTTTTTCACATCAAAAGAGACAGCCATCGCCACCATCATCAAAAGGCTCGATTACGATGTCTGCGCGAATTGCACCCACAGGATATTCATTGAGTGCAAAGATCTACCATCTCCAGGCTCGACAGGAAAAAACTAAAAAAGGCGATGGAAGGGAAATCCCGCTCTTTCCAATCAGGCGATATTGAATAGGAACAAAGGAAAGATCTTCGCAGGAAAGCTCAGGAACGTTTCATCTCTTCGTCCAGCTTGGCGGCTATCTCGGATATCTTCGCGGTAAGATCCATATCGAACATGGTATCGACCTCAATATTGTGCTTTTCCAGCTTTGTCTTCATTTTTTCAAGATCCTTCGTCTGCTTTTCAGAAGCCTCTCTCAGCTTCATCAGCGCGAGATACGATTTTTTGATCGTATTGTAGCTGTCGCTTAGCTTGGCGTTGACCGTTTTCAGCAAGAGCTTATTGAAAGAGCGTTCCAGCCCTTCATTCACCATCGTTATCGACCAGTCTACTTCCAGGATGGTAGCTCCACGCTCAGCGCAGGCGGTAACATCGGCAGTCCGTTCACTTTCATCGATGATCGCCATCTCTCCGAAACAGTGCCCCACCCTGTCGTATCTCTTGATGACCGTCTGTTTTCCGGCGACTGTCCCTTTTACGACAGTGTGCCCCTTCAAAAGCCAGAATACCATCATGTCGAATTCACCCTTCTTGATGATCGCCTGCTTCGGAGGTATCTCTTTCAGCTCAATATATGGAATGCCATCGTTCCCGCAGAGATTGACCAGAAGCGGCCAGAGGTTTTTGGGAAATACCTCCTCGAAAAACGGAATGAATTTGAAAACTTCAGGATTTACCGGATTCTTGGCTTTCGTGCGCCCCTCAAGATACTCCTTTAATTTGTCTTCGAGCCTGTCAGCCATGATTCTCCCCAATAATCCGGTATTAAATACAACTTTTGACTACAAAACGGACTTTCATTCTATTCCCATGAACATCAACTTTCAAGAAAGATATAAATATCGCTAGTTTTCGATTTTCACCCTCTTGAATTTTTTAAAATGAACGAAACATCCATAATGGCTGCTTGCGAAAATGCCTTGCGAGTGACGCCTACTTCGCCCTGTAAATGACTGTTTCCCTGTAAAGGAGTATCCCTTCACTGTTAACAAGCGAAAAATCGCTCATGAGGTAATCGTCCTCGATGAACCACTCTCCTCTTAAAGTCCTCCCCTCGGTTTCCTGAGAGAAGGTGATCAGGTTTTCGCTGATATTTTTACCGCCGGAGTACTCCGCTATCGGATTCATATCGCTGTTATAGATTATGCTCCCGGCGGAGTTCGACGATATCGCCACCTTTATATGTATATCCGGTTTGCGTTTTCCAGAAATGAAATTGTCGATCTGGACCACTCTCACAGCTCCGTCTGAAAAAAGACCCACCCTGCTTTTAAACCGGCTCCCTTTTATCTGCGGATCTGAATTCACGTTATACTCCACTCCGACCGCCTCGAACTTCTTCCATGTTCCCGCATGCGACGGCACTGAAAAAAGAAGTGAAAAAACCGTGACTGAAATGAAAACCGCCCGAATCGTGGATATCTGTTTTTCCATAGCCTTTAAATATACTATACTGCACATGTTCAAGTGAAAAATTATCCGTGAATCCTTATGAATGGAGTATTGAAGTTAAATGATAAAACTTAAAGTCGAGCCGATAACATCGGAAAAAGCCGTTACCGAAGCAGTGGCAATTTTGGTCTATGAAGATGATAAGGAAGGGGCATCATACCGTGAACTCGATAAAAAACTTGGCGGGAAGATAGCCTCCCTCATAAAACAGAAGAAGTTCGTTCCGAAAAAAATGGCGGTACGCTCCATCGACAGCATGGGAAAAATAAAGCCGGACAGCGTAATACTTGTCGGCCTTGGCAAGAAAGAGGCATTCTCCGAAGAGATTCTTAGAAGGGCTTCCGCAAAGGCGGCCTCTGCGGCCGCGGGTGTCAGGGCAAAGAGTTTGACCATAGCCATCGATCCATTCATCACCACGCAGTTCAAGGCGGAGGAGCTCGCACAGGCGATGGCGGAAGGGTTGATCCTATCGACATACTCCTTTGCCAAATACGGCAAGAAGGAAGAGGACGTAGACGACGAAAGCAAACTTAATCTCGCTGTCATCGCTCAACGCAAAGATACCGCCAAGGGAAAGAGAGGTGTCGCCGTTGCGCAAAACGTCTGCTACGGCGTATACCTCGCGCGCGATCTGCAGAACCACGCCGGAAACATCGCTACGCCAACGTTCATCGCCAACGCCGCAAAAAAGGAGTGTGCCAAAGCTGGCGTTCGCTGCAAGGTGCTTGGCAAACGCGAGATAGAGAAGCTGAAAATGGGCTCCTTCCTCGCTGTGGCAAAAGGGAGCGCGCAGGAACCGAAGTTCCTGATTATGGAACATATGAAAGGGCCGAAAAGCGAAAAGCCTTTCGTGCTCGTAGGGAAGGGGCTTACTTTCGACAGCGGCGGAATTTCGCTCAAACCTTCCGCAAACATGGAAGATATGAAATTCGACATGAGCGGAGGAGCCGCAGTGATAGGAACGATGGTGGCGACCGGCCTTCTGAAAACCAGGAAGAACATTGTCGGTCTTGTCCCGTTAACGGAGAACATGCCGGGGGGAAGGGCCAACAAGCCGGGCGACGTCATCACCGCTTCGGACGGACAGACTATCGAAGTGCTTAACACCGACGCCGAAGGGAGGCTTATCCTCGCCGACGCTCTCGTCTACGCGAAACGCTACAAGCCTGCGAAGGTTGTCGACTTGGCTACGCTGACTGGGGCTATCGTCATATCGCTAGGGCATCAGGCGACAGGACTTTTCGGCAACGACCAGAAACTGATCGACAAGATAATCGCCTCTGGCGAGAAGACCGGTGAGCGCTGCTGGCAGTTCCCGATGTGGGAAGAGTATGAGGAGATGATAAAGAGCAAGATCGCGAACGTGAAAAATGTCGGCGAAAGGGGCGCTGGCTCCATCACGGCGGCTGCGTTCCTGAAGAAGTTTACCGATTACCCCTGGGCTCATCTTGATATTGCCGGTACGGCGGACAATGCGAAACCGACCGCGCCATACAATACCCCCGGAGGCACAGGTATAGGCATACGCCTCTTATTGGATTTGATTAACAAGTAGGTCGGTTTTTTTCATCGGCGGCACGGACACTCCTGTCCGTGTCTCCGCCCAGTGAGAAACTTGATTATTAACTGGCGTCCCCCTTTGTCCCCTCCTTGTGCGCTTACGCAAACAGATCAAAGCTGAATGCTCCCTTTTCTCCCCTCCTTGCGCGGATGCGCAATAAGGAGGGGTGCAGGGGTGGTTCACATTTCAAATCGAAAAGCAAAATTCAGGAATTCAGTGAAAAAATCGATAACCCCTCCTGCACCTCCCCTTTTGGCCTTCGGCCAAGGGGAGGAGTTTGTTGTTGGTTCCGATAGCACCGCCTACGACCAAGGGGAGGAGTTTGTTGTTGGTTCCGATTGCACCGCCTTCGACTAAGGGAAGGAGATAGCTGGTGATTCCGAGATTCCAGCCTACGGCCAAGGGGAGGATGGATAGTAATGTTTCCAACCACAGATACTCTCATCTCCTTACGCGATAGCGCAAAAGGGATGGACCGGGAGCCGACGTTCTTCCTGCTAAAGCTTAAATTAAAAAAGCGCCATTGAAGACCTCGACTGCGGGGCCGGTCATAAATACGCGGTTCGTCCCTTCGTCCCATCTTATCTTCAGCGTACCACCGGGGAGGTTCACCGAAACGATCCTGTCTGAAAGATTGTTCAGCACACCCGCGACCGCGGTGGCGCACGCCCCTGTACCGCAAGCGAGGGTTGCACCCGCTCCCCGCTCCCAGACACGGAGGTTTATGCTGTTTCGCGATTCCACCTGAGCAAACTCCACGTTCGTCCTGTTCGGGAACGACGGGTGGGTTTCAAGCATCGGGCCGTCCTTCTCAAGCTCCACCTTCGCGACGTCATTCACGAAAATAACGGCGTGAGGGTTCCCCATCGAAACGGCGGTTACGCTGTAAAAACCGTTCTTGGTGTTCACCGGCTGGCTTATCATCCGCCCTTCCCTGTGCACCGGTATCTTCGGCCCGTCGAGTATCGGCTCACCCATATCGACTTCCACGAGCTTCCCTTTTATCGACGTCCTGATTATCCCCGCGCCGGTCTCTACCGCGAGGTTCGCCTTCTTCGTTATTTTCCTCTCCTTGAGGAACATGGCGAAACATCGGATACCGTTACCGCACATCTCCGCTATCGAGCCGTCGCTGTTGTAAAGCTCCATTCTGAAATCGGCCTGAACCTCGCCGCGTGCCTTTGCCGCTTTCGACAGGTTCGAGGGTTTCCTTACAACCATGAACTGGTCGAACCCTATCCCGTAATGCCTGTCACCCAGCTTCTTTAAAAGCGCCGCGCCGAAGCGAAACTTCCCCGCGCGGTCGTCGACTATCACGAAATCGTTTCCAAGCCCGTGCCACTTCGAGAACTTTACTTCCTTTGCCATAACTACTCCGCCAGCTTCTCCCCGCGAACAAGGTCGTCCCATGTCTCCCTTTCGCGGACTATGTAATACCTGTCACCCTTCACCATTATTTCGGGGACGCGCCTGCGCGAATTGTAATTCGACGACATCGTGAAACCGTATGCCCCGGCGCTCATCACCGCCATCAGCTCACCCTTTTTGAATTCCGGCAGAATACGCTCTTTCGCGAGAAAGTCCCCCGATTCGCATATCGGCCCTACAACGTCGACTTCCACCTTCTTCCTGCCGATCGATTCCTGCGATACCGGCTGGATGGTCTGGTGCGCGTTATATAGCGACGGCCTTACGAGGTCGTTCATGCCTGCGTCGGTAATGTAGAAATTCTTCCCTTCGTTCTGCTTCGTGTAAAGGACGCGCGAAACCAGCACTCCGGAGTTTCCGGCTATCAGACGCCCCGGCTCAAAAACGATGGTGCAGCCGCTCCCCTTGAGCACAGGGACTATCTCCTTTGCCAGCTCTTTCGGGAGCGGCGGGGCCTCATCCTTGTAAGGTATCCCGAGCCCTCCGCCGATGTTGAGGTACTTTATCCTTATATCCTTCTCCTTCAGCTTCTCCACGAACGCCAGCAATCTTGCCAGCGCGTCGACAAACGGGGAAATTTCCGTTATCTGGCTTCCAATGTGCTGATGGACGCCGATTATCTCTATATTCTCCATCCTCGAAGCGAGGATATACTCCTCGAGCGCGGTATCTATGTTGAAGCCGAACTTGTTCGCCTTCAGCCCGGTGGAGATATACGGATGGGTCTTCGGATCGACATCCGGGTTTACCCTGAGCGCGACCTTCGCTTTCATGCCGAGGCGCGAGGCTACCGTGTCGATAGCGAAAAGCTCCTGTGAAGATTCGACGTTGAACATCAGAACCCCGCTTTTCAAGGCGTACTCTATCTCCTCTTCGGTCTTGCCCACCCCGGCATAGACGATCTTCGACGGCGTCGCTCCCGCCTTCAACGCCCGGAAAAGTTCGCCGCCGGATACGATGTCGCATCCCGCACCCGCCTTTATCAGTTCGTTTAGCACCGCGAGGTTCGAATTCGCCTTCACCGCGAAACAGATAAGGCGGTCGATATCCTTGAACGCGTCGTCGAAAACCTGAAAATGCCTTATGAGCGTATGCTGGCTGTAGCAGTAAAACGGGGTGCCAACCTCGTTGGCAATTTTCTCAAGGGGCACACCTTCACAATGAAGGGAACCGTTCTTATATTCAAAATCGTGCACAGTCTTTCTCCATAAAAAAGCGGGAATTGGAGACGCTATTCTACACGCACGCAATATCGGTTATCAACAGGGATTGACGGCCCGCCTGGGAAGCTCCAAATCAGGGGTGCAGGGGTGGTTCACAAACCAAAGTGAAAAGTGAAATTCAGGAATTATGAAAAAAACCGATAACCCCTCCTGCACATCCCCTTACGGCCTTCGGTCATGGGGAGGAAATTGTTGATGGTTCCAAGTTTATGGTCTTCGGTCAAAGAAAAACAAAAACCGTGAGCAGCGGACCGCTTCACCGCTTACGTAAGAATACGTCTTTGCTGAAATGACATGCCATCATGGTGATGACATGCGTATGCGGACGGTCTCCCCACTCTGGCACTAAATCACCGTACCAATTTTCGCAAGTACAATTCTAGGTGGGGATGATATGCAAGGGGATAGCAGGTAAGCGAGAACAGATTACAGCGTGATGCCGTCTTCCTCGTGCGTATGTATTTTTCTTTTCAGGTAATTGTTCAACGCAAGGAGGATCATTATCGCAATTCCCCACTGGGTTAAACATGTACCGAGGCTCTTGACCGCGATAGGGTTCCACCACCCTTCCCCGCTAGTTGCCTCAATTGCCCACCAAGACATGAGGGCAATGAACTCCACCGGAATAATATATGTAACTACAGGATCGAACCATCCGCCGACGCTCATGTGATCGTACTTCCCAAGCCGCACCTCTTCCTTTTCGCCTATCTGAACAAGGTTGGATATTTTTTCTCCATTACTCATCATGTGTACCGCTCTCTGCTCTTCGATCAGTTCAACGCGGAAAGCTTTCGCACCATAACCGATTATGAGCCAGGCCAGGAACATCCCCGAAATGATCAGCCCCTGACCCCATACAAAATCCTGGTTGTCGAGAAAATCGAGGCTGTACGCGGAGAGCGAACCGAACATCAGTGTCGTCAGGGCAACCAGGATAACAGACTGTTGCCGGGAATAACCGAAATCCATGACGACGCGCACCGGGAGTTCCACGAGTGATATAAGCGAGCTTAGCGCGGCGAAAATAAGCGTTAAGAAGAAGAGTGGCGCGAAGATATTTCCGTACGGCATCTTTCCAAAGAGCTCCGGCAGGGCGAAGAAGGTAAGGCCTACGCTGCTCTTGCTGAATACAGCTTCCGCTTCCGCCGATGGAAGTATGGAAAATATGGTCGGAATTATCGCCAGCGCGGCGAAAATCGACGCGATGTTGTTCCCTATCCCTGTGAAAAAAGTGTTCGTTACGATATCTTCGTCCTTGCTTACATAGACGGAATAGGTAAGGTAGAGGCCGAATCCCGCGCCTGTGGACCATGCCGACTGCGCCAGAGCGTTTATCCAAGTTTTGTAGTTGCCGAAATACTCCCATTTCGGCACGAACAGATATTCAATCCCCTTCATCGCGCCCGGCAGTGTGCAGGCGTAAATTGCGGCTGATATAAGGAGAAGGAAGAGTGTCGGTATCATAAAGGTATTCATCCTCTCTATCCCGGTTACGCCGCCGACGAATATCACGGCGCTGCAGATAAGAAGAGGAATAGCCATATATACAAATTCGATGCTGTCGCCGGTAAATGCCATGAAAAAATCTGTCGCTCCCCCGCCAGCCATTTGAGAAAGGTTCCCGGAAAGCGTCTGGAAGAAGTAGTAGAAACACCATCCGGCGATAACCGTGTAGTAGAAAAGGACGCATGTCGCCACCAGGGCCATAAAGCCCCCCATCCATGCCCTGTTTTTCCCGCCGAACTTCGCGAACGAGCCTACTACACCTTCGCGGGTCTTCCTGCCGAGAGAGTATTCGGCAACCATAAGCGGTATCGACCAAAGAAACAGAAAAAGCATCCAGAGGATTATAAAGACCCCGCCTCCGTTCTCGGCGGCGATCCTTGGGAAGCGCCAGATGTTTCCGACGCCAATCGCGCAACCAAGAGAAGCGGCCAGCAGCCCCCAGCGGGATGAAAAGCGCTCCTGGGGGGTACTCCCTCCGCTCAAATCTCCATATCCTCGATGAATTTTGTGTCTATGTCCCCGTTAATAAATCTTTCGGTATGCAAAATCCTGACATGAAGAGGAATTGTTGTTTTTATTCCGGTAATGTGGAATCCCCCCATGGCGCGGCGCATTCGGGCGATCGCCTCCTCCCTGTCACGCCCCAGCACTATCACTTTCGCTATCATCGAATCGTAATATGGCGGTATTCGGTAGCCGTTGAAGAGCGCGGTATCTACCCTGACGCCGGGACCGCCTGGAAGGTATACTTCATCCACTTTTCCGGCAGACGGCATGAATGTGACAGGATCCTCCGCGTTTATTCGGCACTCAATGCTGTGCCCGTTTATATGGATATCATCCTGGGTAAACGAAAGTTTTTTACCCGCGGCAACCCGTATCTGTTCCTTAACCAGATCTATGCCGGTTATCATCTCGGTAACCGGGTGTTCCACCTGGATCCTGGTGTTCATCTCCATGAAGTAATAACTGCCGTCCGAGTTGTACAGGAACTCCACCGTGCCGGCATTGTAATATCCTATCTCCCTGGCAAGCCTGAGGGCCGTATCACCCATCATTTTTCTTGTTTCCGCGTCAACCGCAACTGACGGGGCCTCTTCAAGAAGTTTCTGGTGCCTTCTTTGTATTGAACAGTCGCGCTCGAAGAGATGAACCAGGTTGCCATGCTTGTCGCCGATAATCTGGATCTCTATATGCCTCGGCTGGGTAATGTACTTTTCCATGTATATCTCGTTATTGCCAAATGCGGAAGCGGCCTCTGCCCGCACTATCTTCAGCGAATCTACTAGCTCGTCTTCGCTATGGACGAGCCTCATCCCTTTTCCACCGCCGCCGGCGGACGCCTTGAGCAAAACCGGATACCCTATCTTGCTCGCCACATCGAGAGCCTCCTCCGGCCCCGACAAAGGACCGTCGCTACCCGGCGTTACGGGAACGCCAGCTTTTTTGGCGGTAGCCTTGGCCTGGCTTTTGTCCCCCATCAGCTGTATATGTTTTACGCTCGGTCCGATGAAATTAATGTTGCACGACTCCAAAACCTCGGCAAAACCGGCATTCTCGGATAGGAAGCCGTATCCCGGGTGAACCGCATCGCAGTCGGTAACTTCCGCGGCGGCAATCAGCGACGGGATATTCAGATAGCTTTTCGACGCCTCCTTCGGCCCTATGCAGATCGCCTGATCGGCATACCGTACCGGCAAGGAATCGGCGTCTGCTTCCGAGTGCGCCAAAACGGAACGGACACCAAGCTCCCTGCAGGCGCGGATAATGCGCATTGCCACTTCGCCTCTATTGGCGATAAGAACCTTCTTAAACATTTGAGGTTATAACTCCTTCCGGATTTTTTTAGAAAATTGATGGGGGTACAACAGGTTATACCGGCTCAATTTTGAAGATAGCCTGCCCGTATTCAACCGGGGAACCGTTTTCAACAAGAATCGACACTATCTTCCCTTTAACGTCAGAATCTATCTCATTCATCAGTTTCATCGCTTCGATAATGCAGACAACCTGCCCCTTGTTTACAAAATCACCCTCCTTAACATAAGGCTCGGCATCTTCCGCGGGCGCTCTGTAAAATGTCCCTACCATCGGCGATTTGATCAAATGATAATTTCCTTCGTCTTCATCGACGGCTTCCGCCCCCTTGGCACCACCCTTTGACGTTTCAGCCGCCGCATGAGGCTGCGGAGCGTGAACCGGAGCGTAAGCCGCCGGATGGGGGTGATACGCCACCCCTTCAGGCGACTTGGTTATTTTTATTTTCTTGCCGTCTTCAACCACCTGGAGTTCGTTTATGTTGCTCTTCTCAACGAGCCGAACCAGTTTTTTTAGTTCGTCAAAATCCATTTCACTTCCCCTTAAACAAGGTTATTCATTAAAACACCCGGCTAAATCGCGGCCGGAACGCGAACTAAAACTCTCTGATAAATGCTAACCTTTCACTCTTTCCACATACTGCCCTGTGCGCGTATCGATTTTCAGTTTGTCGCCGATATTGACAAAAAGCGGCACCAGAATTTCCGCTCCAGTTTCTACAGTGGCAGGTTTTGAAGCGCTCCCGGACGTATCCCCCTTTAGGCCCGGCTCGGTATGCGTAACCACCAGTTCCACCGATATCGGGAGCTCCATATCTATCAGCTCTCCGTTATGAATAAGAACCTGTACATTGCTGTTCTCCTGCATGAACTTCGCCTTGTCCCCCACCTGTTCCACGGAGAGAAAGGTCTGCTCATAGGTCTCGGTGTCCATGAAGTGATAACCGGAATCATCAAGATAGAGATATTGCATCTCCTTCTCTTCAAAGTCCGGAAGCTTGATGGAATCCCCCCCCTTGAACGTCCTTTCAAGAACCTGTCCTGTTTTGAGGTTTTTAATTTTTGCCTTTACGAAGGCCTGTCCCTTACCCGGCTTGGTATGAGCAAAGGAGACAACCTCATAGAGAACTCCATCCAGCTCGATTTTTTTACCATTTCGGATACCATTCATATCAATTGTCGGCATTTCTTTATCCTTTCTTGTGAGGAGGGCATTTTACCCATTTTTTAGCGATTTATGCAAATTTTTGACAATTTCAGGCCAATTTTCGATATTTTTCGCTTTTTTTCAAAAACCCGGTACTCTCCCGGAAAAACCACCGAAAACCTGCGCAACCCCTTTCGGTGAATTTTTCCAAGCCGATTTCATCATCCTCTCTTTGCGGTTTTTCCCTGAATTCCGAATACCTCAATTCCGCAAAAAGAAAGGCATTCTATAGCAGTATTACCTGAATCGTGAAAATATATTTTAGATTCAAAAACCATTGCCGGCATTCACGGGGCGATTTTTCATGGAAGCCGGGTGGAGCATTGATTCGAGATATCTGCATGCCGAAAATGATTGCCCAATCTCATCGGAGGGCTACGACGCCATCCTGATTCTGGTCTCTGACTACGATGAAGAGCTCAATGACGAGAGGTGACGGGTTCCGTAAAAACCATTCAAACCGACTCCCTTAAATACTCAAGCCAGGCTCAAAAGCTGTGCAAAACGCTCTTGTAAATTTCATACAGGGACATCAACGATAATTTATTCAACGCCGCCGGTTGCGTGGCCCACTTATGCAATCTATACTGGAGCGCAATCATGAAGGAGACACTTTTCAATGTTTAGAGGTTCGATAACAGCGCTGGTAACACCGTTCAAGAACGGAAAGATCGAGCAGGGGCATTTCAAGGATATTATCGAATGGCAGATAGAAAACGGAACAGATGGAATAGTCCCGTGCGGTTCCACGGGGGAATCTGCGACGCTCGACTACAAGGAGCATAAAGAGGCAATCGGCCTGGCGGTGAAGATCGCAAACGGGCGGGTAAAGGTAATTGCCGGCACCGGGAGCAACTCCACAACCGAAGCGATAGAGCTGACCTCAGCGGCAAAAGACCTCGGCGCGGACGGCGCACTACTGCTTGCTCCCTACTACAACAAGCCTACTCAGGAAGGGACATACCTCCACTTCATGGCTATCGCCGACGCGGTGGAGATTCCGCAGATAATCTACAACGTCCCTTCACGGACCGCTTTGAACATCCTCCCCGATACCGTGGCGAGGCTGGCAAAACATGAGAATATAGTTGGAATAAAAGAGGCGACAGGCTCGGTGGAGCAGGCATTGCACGTTATCAACCTCTGTCCGAAGGATTTCCTCCTCCTTTCAGGCGACGACGCTATTAACTGGCCATTGCTTGCCATCGGTTCGGCTGGCTCCATCTCGGTGACCGCTAACGTCGTTCCGAAAAAGATGTCTGAAATGCACACGCTTTTCTTCGATGGGAAAACCGCCGAGTCGCTGAAGATACATTACGAACTTCTTGAACTCCACAAGGTGATGTTTATCGAAACGAATCCTATCCCGGTAAAATCCGCTCTCGCGATGATGGGGAGAGTGAACGACGAATTCCGTCTTCCGCTTACCCCTGTTTCCGACGGCGCGCGAAAAATACTTGAAAAGGCATTAAGGGATTACAAGCTTCTATAACGCACCCCCCGTTTCGGCGGGGGAGCGACTTCTCAAACCGGAGTGACACATGACCGCTCACAAAAAAACGGTGGAGTGCCCGAACTGCGGCGAACCGATAGAGGTTTTTAAAAATCCAAAACCGACGGTCGATATCATTATTGAAATGCCCGGCGGAATAGTTTTGATACACAGGAAGAACGAGCCGAAGGTATGGGCAATCCCCGGAGGCTTTGTCGACTACGGTGAATCGCTTGAAGACGCGGCTGTCCGCGAAGCTAAGGAAGAGACCGGCCTCGACATCTGCGAACTCCGACAGTTCCACGCGTATTCAGACCCGGCGCGCGACAGGAGATCGCACAATATCAGCGTGGTATTCACCGCGAAGGGAGAAGGAATCCCGAAAGCCGCCAGCGACGCTGACGACATAGCGCTATTTGATAAAGAGAGTCTCCCCGAACATCTAGGCTTTGATCACCGCGACATCCTCGACGACTATTTCAGCCGCCGTTATTAATTCTTCCGCTAGATATTCTATTCTGGAAATTCACTCGCCGACTATCTTGTCGATATTTTTTCCTTTGTCTTTTCCACCACCCTTTGCGGGTATCGACCTGATGAACTCTATCGCCATAAGCATTCCTATCGCTAGGAGTATCATGACGATAATTGTCGTCTCCTTCGGGAAGAACGCGAGCACCCCCGCGTTTATGCCGAGATAGATACTGACAAGGTATATCATCCGGTTTATCTGTTCAGGGCTGAGACCGAGCGAAAGGAGCCTGTGGTGCGTATGAAGCTCGTCACCCTCAAAAGGATTTTTCCAGCTGAATATCCGCCTGAAGAAAGAGAAAAAGATATCGAGTATCGGGATAGCCGCCACAATAACAGGGACAAGTAGCGTGACCGTTACCGACCCTTTTCGTCGTTCAGTAATGGAGATCGCCGCAAGGACGAAGCCGAGAAAGAGCGAGCCTGTATCCCCCAGATAGATTTTCGCGGGGGGGAGGTTCTGCCCTATAAAGCCGAAGATGGATCCTACCAGTATCAGCGAGAGTGCGGCAAGTGTCGTTTCGCCGAAAATGTGGCTTATCGTAAACATCGTCATCGCGGATATAAGGCATATGCCGGACGCAAGGCCGTCGAGGCCGTCAATTATATTCACCGCATTGGTGAGAAGGAGTATCCAGCCGACCAGGAGAAGGTTGCCCCATGTGCCGAGTAACACCGATGAACCGGGATTCGTTGAGACGTGCGCGAAGGGATTTGTGAGTTTTTCCATCCCGAGACCCGACGCTACAAGTATGACCGCGGCGATAATCTGAACGAGGAGTTTCACAGCCGGCGAGGCGTGGTACAGATCGTCATACAGTCCGAGGAGCGCTATAACCATTGCGGCAACGATGAGGCCTGTAACCCTCTGATAAGTATCTCCTATCCCTTCGGGATAGAAAAATACTGAAATCGCAACTACCAGGATGAAAGAGACCGCGATGGCTATGCCGCCCGCTGTGGGGATTTTCCTTGGGAGCGATTTTTTATCGACTATCCCGAGTTCGCTGAACCGGGCTGGAAGCCGTCTGGAAATGACCCACGATACGACAAAGGAAGCGAAAAAAAATGTAAGGTACTGAAACCAAATCATACGCCTGCTTTCAACTTCTCAAATTTCCCGAAATGGATCCTAATAAACTCGACCGACTGGCGGAAAATACCTGTGTTCACTGCTATGATCGATATACCCAGATATCTTAACATTATAAGGAGAAATGCCAAATGATAACCGATACCCCCTCCGTCCCTTATCCTCTCCTTTGCGAACAAGATCAGATGCGACCTGGTCATATGGTAGTGATAGAAAAGCCTCTTTCTGGGGGCGCTGTCAAAGCAGGCCCCGCCATGATGAACGACCTTTACATCCGGCATGTACCTGATGGCAAAACCGGCCCTGCGAAAGCGGAGAAAAAGCTCCACCTCCTCTACAAAGAGGAAGAAAAACTCGTTAAATCCCCCCGCTTCCCTTATGGTGGACGACCTTGTCATAAAGAACGAGCCTGAAAGCGCGTCAACGTCTGCCGGTTCATCGTCTGGGAGGTAGGACATGAAATATTTTCCAAACCTGCGGCTCGAAGGGAACAGTCTGCCCAGACCGAGAAGATAATAGAGGGAGGTCGCTGGATCGGGGAAACCCCTTTTGCACTGCCTCATGAAGCTCCCGTCCGAATTCAATATCCTTGGTCCGATCGCGCCTATCTCGCGGTCTACCACAAGGGTTTCCAACAGTCTGGCAATGACAGGTTCTATGAACTCCATATCGGGATTTGCAAAAAGAACATAGTCCGATTCCACGAAAGGGAGCGCGCTGTTATTCCCTGCGCCGAAGCCTATGTTTGCCCTGTTCTCGACAACCGTCACAAATGGAAACTCGCTTCTCAACATCTGTACCGAACCGTCCGTTGAACCGTTGTCTGAAACTATCACCTGAAGATTCGCGCTATCCTCGAAAAGCGTCAAGCTTCTCAGCATCGTCGCAAGCGCGCCCTTCCCGTTCCAGTTCACTATGATTACCGAACAAAAGGGCTTTTCCATTTTTCTAATCATTTTCAAGCTACCATCACAAATCAAGTATAAACTGCAAAAATATATTCAAAACTCTTTTTGAAAGTGGGGCTTTTACACCTCATCCTGAGACAATTATCTATCTACGCTCCCCCTGCCTGGCTGTCGTTAAAAATAGCGCCCCAAAGAATACCGCGGATACGGCAAGAGGGGCAACATGATAGGGAAAATTCGACAGCGCATTGATATTTATAACTGTAAATCCTGAAAAAGAGGCGAGCGCTACCAGTCGTTTTTCATCGGGTGGACCACCATTCAGATACGTTCCGAGAAACCTGAAACATATATATAGGATTATTCCTATAATTCCGAGCAAAGGGATCGTCGATATAAGCCCCCCTTCACCCAAAAACTGCAGAAAATCGTTATGCGCCTGATGTGCCGATCTCGTCACAAGCACAGGAGGCGGATTTCCGATCCAGGCCGCGCGCCTGTACTCCACGAAATGCCTGAAATAATATCCCGGTCCCTTCCCTATGATCGGCGACTCGGTAAACATCTGGTACGACGCCTGATACTGGCTCATTCTCTCCAGCATCGACCATTTCTTGATGGCTCTTGAATCGCTATCCATATTTACTAGCCTTTGAGTGAAAAACAGCAGAGTAACTGCAAACAGTATCCAAATTACTATCAGCTTCGAAAGCTCCAATCCTCCCCCCTTTTTAAAATGAACGGAGAGGACTATCAGAAGAAAAACAAAAACCGCTCCGAGAGAGAGTATTCCCCCCAGATTTTCTGAAAGGATCAGAGGAACAAGGACAACTGCAAGGAGGAAAAGATACGAAATAAATTCCTTTCCCATTCTTGCGTAAACAGTTTTCAGAAAAAGGAATGGCGCAATACTGCAGATTAATGGCGCGAGCATGTTCGGGCTGTCCATGAATCCGGCCACTCTGTATTTCCGGTATACCTCATGGAAATCCGCGTCAAGGCTTTCGAAAAACGGATCGTGACCCGAATATTGCGCTATACCCATGACTGCGTTTATCAAAACAGGAATTAGAAATATCTTCAGCCACCGCTCCCCTCTATCCACAGAAACGATCTTAACGAAGGAGAAAAATAGCATTATGCCGGCCATGTAATTCATCAAGGTTCTGAAGCCGTGGGGAGTATGCTCGTTCAGGAGATACGATATGCTGAAGGCAACAGCCGAGATAACCAGCAACGCCGCAATATATTTTCCGGTGCCGAGGTCATGGTATACCCTGAGAAATCCAAGACGTTTCTCGGAAGGGAGGAGCAAATATTCGGATATAGAGCAGATGAATACGCCTAGAGCAACGATATGGAAAAATGTTTCTTTCACTTCCCTGAATTCATCGTAGGAGTATGGCCAGAAAAGAATTGGGCCAACTGCAATCAGGAGAATGAGAAGTTTTTCTTCCAATTTTCTATAGGCCATCCGCTATTATCCCTTTCAAATACCGGATATCTGACTGTTTAAACGTTTGCCTCACCGCGTTTTTTTCATCTTCAGTCAGCTTCAAATAGGAGTTTGACAGGATCTCTTTTACTTCCATCCCACCTTTTTCGCCTCTTTCAGAAAACCATTCCGGCGGTGACACATTTATAAAATATTCTTCCAACAGTGTAACCGCCACAATGTTCTCCGGCGGCACACCACGATTAAAGGAAGAGAGCGAATTGTAAGCTATCATCATGGCAATCCCAGATGCCCCTTTTTCAAAATAATGATCCGCCGCCTCCGGGATCTTGTCGCCATGCCGAATGAGCCAATCAAGATCAGCCGGATTTTGAGAAAGAAAATAATTTATGCTGAATTGCCCGATCGCTTCGCTGATATTGCCGGTCAGCTCGAAATTTTCCGCAAGCACGCGGTGCTCAAAGCTCTCCCTCCTGATATTGATCGCCTTCAATATCTCCTTTTTTGCCTCAAGGAGGAGTATCTTCGAGCCCGGCTTATCGAGCCCCCTGTCCAGCGCCATCTGCTGCAGCGACGCCGCGAGGTAATGCCTTAAGATAAAATCATCGCCGTTCCTTTGAACTCCCGCATGGAAAATATCGACCGCCGAGCTGTTCTTCTCCTTGTACAGCGCCAATCCGCTTTTCATGTACATCCCCGCGGAGGCCCTCCATAGCAGAAGCGACGATATCGCGATAAATACGAACAGAGATACAGCCGCTACCGCTTTTTCACGCATCTTCAAGACAGATATCCTTCGTGATCAGCTTCGTTTCTGCGCGTTTGCCTGGTAGAACTGCCATTTCTACATATCGTCCCTTCACCGTGATATGGATACATCTTTTTGCCGAAATAGCCCCATATGATATCCCCAACATTTTTTTCATCACAAAACCATTCCTGTTTTAGATACTATACTCTCCAATTATGAAAACAAAGCTGTTGAAGATTCAAAAGAAGCTTTCCGACAGATTTGGACCAAGAAACTGGTGGCCTGCTGAGACCGATCTGGAGGTCTGCATAGGCGCTATTCTTACCCAGAATACTTCATGGAAAAACGTGGAAAAAGCGATATCGGCCCTACGCATAGAAAATCTTCTATCTATCGACGCACTTACTGCCATCGAAGAACACAAGCTCGCCTCACTGATCAAGCCTGCCGGATATTACAATCTGAAAACGAAAAGACTGAAGAGCCTGATACATTATTTATCCACTGTAAACAGCGGGGACTGGCGCCAGTTCCTTAGGAAGAGCCCGCTTGAAAAGGCGAGGGATTCGCTCCTTTCCGTATACGGTGTAGGGCCGGAAACCGCCGATTCCATACTCCTTTACGCCGCCAACCGAAGGTCATTTGTCATCGACAAATACACCATCCGTTTCGGAGCCAGATTTGGCCTTTTCCGGGACGATATCGGCTACGAAAGGGCGCGAGCCTTCTTTATGGAACATCTCCCGAAAAGCTGGAAACTTTACAACGAATATCACGCTCTCATCGTGGCGTTAGGTGCCACGCACTGCAAAGCGAAACCGGATTGCGTACCGTGCCCTCTTCTAGATGATTGCCCGACAGGGAGAAATAATCTGTCCATGAATTCCGTTAGATCCAGCAAAAAGAAAAAAGGGGTGCGCCTATGAGATATATCCAGATCGAACAGGGAGATTGATAGAACGGAAAACTCTACTGGTCTATATTGCCGAAATCTTCCGGCTTTACTTCATTGAGCCACTTCTTCCACTGCTGATCTTCGCCCAGTGATGCATCCTGTGAGGTGTCGAATGATTTGGCCTCTTCGAGTACCTTTTTTTCCACGAGGATTTTCGCGTTCATCCTGAGAGCCACGGCAATAGCATCAGACGGCCTGGAATCTATCTCCAGGTTCATTTTGCCCAGCTTTACGGATATGATCGCGAAAAATGTATTGTCCTTCAGTTCGTTTACGCAGATGTAATCGACGTTTGCCACAGCCGCGTCGAATATGTTCTTGATTAGGTCGTGAGTCATTGGCCGCGGCGGACTCACCTTCTCCATCTCAAGGGCGATTGCGTTGGCTTCAAAAACCCCTATCCAGATAGGAAGCGAGCGGTTCCCTTCAAGATCCTTGAGTATCAGGATAGGCATATTTGTTACAGGATCAAGGGTAAGACCCTCAACCCGCATCTCTATTCTGCTGCCGTTTTCCATTTTCTCGCCTTTCCTAAACCGGCTCGCCTAAAAGGTTGTACCCTGCGGCGCCGTAAATTCTGAGTTCGATCTCCTCTCCGATCAGGCCCCGTGCACCTTTGAAAACAACCATGAAATTGTCGCGCGTTCTGCCTGAAAGGAATCCGCTGTTATCGGCAGAATGGCGCTTCATGTTTCCATTATATGTATCTTCGCACAGCACCACAACTTTTCTTCCCTTCATATCAAGATTCTTTTCGGCAATGATCGATTTGTGCAGTGTCAGCGCCGTATCGAATCTCTCCTGCGATACTTTTCTCTCTACCTGTTCCCCATACCCGGCGGCTGGCGTCCCGGAGCGTGATGAATAATTAAAAAGGAAAAGGGAATCAAACCGTACCCTCTTCATTACCTCACATGTAGAAAGAAAGTCTTCCTCCGTCTCTCCAGGGAAACCTACCATCAGGTCTGTTGAAATGGATATCCCTTCAACGGCATTCCGAATCCGCTCAACTTTGGCGAGATATTCCGAAACCGTGTACCCCCTGTTCATCCTTGCCAGCACACTGTCGGATCCGGATTGAAGCGGCATATGAAGACTTGGGCATATTTTTCTCGAGACAGCCATTTCTTCTATAAGTTCGTCGGTAATATCCTTCGGATGCGACGTCATGAACCTTATCCGCTGAACGCCGTCTATTTCTTCGACACTTCTCAGCAATTCAGGAAATGTTATCTCCGGCGTCAATCCCTTTCCGTAGGAATTCACGTTTTGCCCTATGAGGCAGATCTCCCTGTACCCCTTTCCCGCAAGATCCCTTACTTCCCCGATGATCGAATCGGGATGACGGCTGATCTCCCTCCCCCGTGTTCCGGGAACGACGCAATATGTACAGTGGTTGTCGCACCCTTTCATGATACCGATCCACGCAACTACGCCGCTTTTCCTCACCAATCCTTCGGGTGAATCCCAGGTTATTTCTTCCGAGAATCCGATATCCATCTGTTTTCTGCCGGAAACGAGCCTTTGGCTTATCAATTCCGGTATTTTACTTATGGAATCGGGGCCAAAAACTATGTCCAGGCCAGGCGCTTTCCTGAAGATCTCTTTCTTGTTAAACGTAGCCATGCATCCGCCCAGCGCAATAAGGAGATTTTTATTTTTCTCTTTCAACTCTGCCAGTCTCCCTATGTACGAAAACACCTTGTTTTCCGCCTTTTCCCTTATAGAGCAGGTGTTGACGAGGATCAGATCGGCCTCCTCAGCCAAATCGACCTCCGACATTCCGTTTGATACAAGGACTCCGTTCATCTTTTCCGAGTCATACTTGTTCATCTGGCATCCGAACGTAACCAGCTTGAATGTTGACGGCATTTTTTCTTCCGCCGTCGCGGCAATATCGGCCTGTTCCTGGTAATCCATTTTTCAGCCTGCCGGAGGGTACATGTGATACAGCATGAAGTAGATAATAACACCGGTGAACGAAACATATATCCAAATCGGGAGGGTCCATCTCGCTATTACGGGGTGCTTCTCGAAATTCCCCCTGATGGCGTGGTACAGGGTGACAAATATCATCGGCAGCATGATGATTGATAGAACCGTATGCGTAAGGAGTATCGTGAAATATACCTTCCTCACCCCACCTTGTCCGCCGAATTTATAGGTTCCCACATTGTAGTGATAAACAAGATAGGAAATAAAGAATATGGCCGAAGCGGCAAGCGCGGAGATCATGAATTTTTTATGGCTCTCCTTGTTTTTCATTTTAATGTTGTAATACCCCAGCGACAGGAACAGCACGCATAGCATATTCATCGATGCCTGGAAATGAGGCAGCATTGTTATCTTTATCATCTATTTTTCCCCTTTCTGCGAAACTATTACCGCCATGCCGAACGTTACAAGACAAAACGCCACGTTCACAACCGCGCAGAGGCCGGGTGATGGAAGCCCTTCGAATGTTCCCGGCAAAAACAAAACCTGCTGAAGCGCCGAAACAGTATACGTCAGCGGGTTTACCGTCACCAGCCAGTCCAGCCACGAAGGGACGCCGCTTTTGGGAAAGAGCGCGCCGGAGAGGAGCCACATCGGTATTAGAAACATGTTCATAACAGCGTGGAATCCCTGTGTGGAATCGAGGTTCCATGCCAGCATGAACCCGATCGCCGCAAGCGAGAACGACGCGCCGAAAAGTATCAGCATCATTTTTACGATCGAGCCGACCTCCGGGCTTATGCCGAATATCAAGCCGATAATCAGGAACGGAATTCCCTGGATGAGCGCCAGCGTCGCGCTTCCGAACACTTTCCCGAATACAACAGCAGTGCGCGAGACAGGAGCCACAAGGACCGATTGCAGGAATCCTTCATGCCTGTCTTCAATTATGGAGATCGAGGAAAAGACCGCTGTAAACAGGAATATCAGTGTAAGTATCCCAGGAAAGAAGTAGTGCATGTATGAGATCCCCTCGCCGGTGCCGGGGCGGAACGAGCCGCTGAAGCCTGTCCCTATGAATACCCAGAATATTATCGGCGGCACAAGACCCCCTATTACCCTGCTTCTGTCGCGATAAAACCGTACAAGCTCCCTCTTCCAAAGCGTAAGAGCCGATGAAAAAAAATGTCTCATTCCGTCTCCTTCTCGCCATGCAGAAATCCATGTCCGGTCTTCTGGATGAAAACATCCTCAAGCGTCGGCCTCCCGAACGTCACGCCTGTCACTTCATCTGGAAACGATTCCACTATCTGCGAAACGAACCTGTGCCCGTTCTCTTTTTCAATTCTCACCTTGCCGTTCACCAGGAGAGGCTTGTCGTTGAATTTCATGCCGTAGCTTTTCATGAACTCTTCCGGCTTATCGGCTGATACGGTGATGATATCCGCTCCAATGGATTTTTTCAGCTCTTCCGGCTTGCCGTTCACTTCCACCTTCCCGCTGTCCATTATCACGATATGGTCGCACAGCTCCGCTTCGTACATTAGGTGGGTAGTTAAAAGCACAGTCACTCCGTCTACCGTCTTCAATGTTTCAAGCATATTCCACATCGACCTTCTGGCGCGTACATCAAGTCCGGTGGAAGGCTCATCCATTATCAGAAGTTCCGGCTTGTGCATGATCCCCTTGGCTATTTCAACACGCCGCTTTTCCCCCCCCGAAAGGGTTTCCACAAATTTGTCCCGCTTCTCCTCAAGCTGGAATTTCTCAAGAAGTTCGCCGATGCGCGCCTTTAGTTGCGCCCCCGATAATCCGTAAAGATGTCCGTGGTAGTGGAGGTTCTCTTCCACTGTGAGTTTTTTATCGAGGCTAGGGGATTGAAAAACGACCCCAATTTTTTTCCTTACATCCGGTTTCCGCGCGGCAATATCGAGTCCGGCTATTTCGCATCTCCCGGACGTCGGCTCTATCAGCGTGGAGAGTATTTTGAACAGAGTAGTCTTCCCCGATCCGTTCGGACCCAGAAAACCGAAGATATCCCCTTTTCTTACCGAAAGGTCTACCCCTTTTAGGGCCTCGTACTCTCTGGATCTCCTTCTTGCAGGATATGTATGTCTTAAATTTTCAGCAATAACTATATCCAACGTGTAAGCCCTTCCATCTTTGCAATGTATTTTTTTTCATGGATATCCCGTATTCGGTGACTTGGAGATGATAACACGCCGAAAAGGGATAAACCAAAACTCCCTCGCGGTGTTCGGGCGTGGAGATAATTTACGGCCCGTAGTTGACTATCTTGTATGTGATGCTGACATAAAGAAAGATGACCACAAGGATGAGAACCGCGGCCAAGATGGCCATGCGGATCCGGAGTTTTTTATCGTCTCCACCTTCAGTCATGTTGTGTACCGCCCTTTACTTTAACATTCTTAATGATCGTCGTCCCCGCGTAAGCTACGAACATAATTCCTCCAATAACCGCAAGAAGCGTTCCAACCCCCATCAGGGAGAGGGATGCAAGTATTACGGGATTATCCGTCCAGTCAACACCGTAAGTTTTACGGGGAGCACCGAACAGACCGGAGACGAAAAGACCGCTAATAAAAAGGATCATTCCAGCGCCGTAAACATAAGGCTGGATGCGGGCGGCCTTTTCAAAGTATATCTTCAACCCATGCTCCTTCATTAGATTGTATCCGAAGGCCATCAGTGCGAGGGTCAACGCCGTAACCGCCCCATGATAATGGGCGGGAACGCGTGTATCGTCGCCGAATCCGCCGTAAGCGATGAATATCCCATACAGGTAGATGAGCATCGAGCCGAGCAGAGCGACCGAGGCAGGTTCTTTCGATTTGAATTTATACTGTTTAAAGATGTTGGCGATATGGAGGAAAAGTGGAAGCCCTAGCCCGACAGCGTACACTATCTCGGAACCTATCCTCAGCGGTCTGTCCAGCGGGTCAAAAAAGAAGAGAAGACTTAAAAGAAATACAGCCGAAATGATCAAGAGCCTGTTCGCCCAGACCAGGAGCCTCGATCCCTTTGGCTCTTCTCCAGTCGTGATCTTCAACAGGGAGTACCAGACGATAAGAAGCATTGTGCCGTTAAGGAACTGCTGAATATGCCCCGGCGTCCAGAAGACTCTTTCATAATATGTGTCAAGGTTCCCACCGCCAACTAAAAGGAATGAGACAAGGACGGATGCGACAAGTACCATTGATATATACAGAGAGGTGACAACCGCGTTGCCTATCATCTCGTCCGTTGTTATCTCCTTTAACGCGAAAGCGAATGAGGCGCTTGAATTTATCACAAATGCGAAAAAGAGGAGTCCAAGTCCAAGGAAAAATACTGGATGATCGAGAACCGGGACGTAGTTGTTAAGGCTCGCTTCGCCAAAGGCGAAGATCGCCGCCAACGCGATAAGGTCAACTCCGATTACGGCAAGCCAATAGCTGTTTTGGAACAGCGCTATTTTCAGATGGTATATCCAGAGCACGATTGCGGAGAGCATCAGCCAGCAGATAATCGCCAGGTCGACATGCCCCACGAGCGCGTACTGGAAATAGTTTTCCGGCAGAAGCTTGGAAATTGAAGGGGATCTGCTCATCCCTACAACGAAAGCGAAAAAACCTCCCATGCCGAGAGCGAAAACTGAAAGCGAGAACCACTTGCCTACATTTGTATATCTCATCACACCATATCCAGAATTAATACAATGAATAGCACGCCAAGATAGGCGATTGAAAAGAAGAAGAGAAACATCTCTTTCTCTTTTTGCGAATATAGGAATCGAACAGTGAACGCAAGGTACGCCACGCCAAGCACGATAGCCGTTGCGAGATAATATATCCCCGACATCCCGGACGTATACGGCAACACGGAAACAGGGATCAAGGCAAGCGTGTACCAGAAGAGCCTTACCTTGGTGGCCTTTACCCCCTTTGCCACAGGGAGTATCGGAACGCCTGCTTTTGCGTATTCGTTCCTGTACTTGAGCGCCAACGCCCAGAAATGAGGCTGTTGCCAGACCACTATTATCAGAAAGAGGATAAGCGCGTGCGTATCAAGATCCCCATGGGCGGCGGCATAACCGATTAGCGGAGGGAGAGCGCCCCCAATGCCGCCGATGTGAGTGGCCATCGGCGTCGTCCTCTTCAGGAAAAGCGAATACATTATCACGTATGTGAATATCGCCGCACCGGTCAACAGCGTAACCAGCGTGCCTAGATAGATTTTCGTGATAAGGAGAGAGACTATTACTAATCCCGTTCCGTACATGTAGGCGAAAGAAGGTGATACTGAACCGGACGGAAGCGACCTGGCGCTCGTCCTTTGCATGACCGAATCTATGTCGCGGTCTATGAAGTTGTTCAGCGTTGCCGCGCCGGCTGTCGCAAGACCGAGGCCGAGCGTCGTCCATAGAAAATCGTAATATCTCGGTATTCCATGTGAGCCTATATACAGCCCCGTCCATCCGGCAACGAGCGAGAGCGCCACTATGCCCGGCTTTGTAATTATCAGCAGGGCCTTGAAGAATTTTCTGTCCATCGGAAATGTCTTTTCCGCCGTCGTGCTTTTTATTGTTGAGTTCAAGCTTTTACCTCTTTACCGGTAACGATCAAAGGCGCTGCCAGCCAGGCGCTCCAGCCAAGAATGAAAAACGCTGTTGCTCCGTGCAGAACCAGTATGGGGAGAAACATCTCCGTAAGGACAATAAGCACGCCAAGCGTTGCCTGCGCCGATACCGCCCCGAAAGTTATCGCGTCGGTGACGGCCCTGGGAGATTTCGCATTGAGGGAAACATAAAGCTGGTACCCCGTCAAGCCAAGAATGATGTAGGCAACAAGTCTGTGAGTGTAATGCACCAGCACTTCGGGGAGGAGGCTCGGCGGGAGTATCGCCCCCTGGCAAAGGGGCCAGTCGGGGCATGCAAGCGATGAATTTGAATACCTGACAAGGACGCCGATTATCGCCTGCGTCGCGACTATTCCGAAGAGCCATAGCTGATACTTGTCCTTGGGCGGCTCTTCCGTCCCCCTGGCAATCGGACGGTATGAAATAACGAGCAGAACGAATATGAGCGCCGCAATCACTATGTGGCTGGAAACGACGGTTATGCGCAGCAAGGTATCGAGAAATGGTGCTTCGATCAGCACTACCGCGCCCCCCAAAAGGACAACGGTGACAATTAGCACTAGCACCGCCTTCATGAAAAATTTAATCCCGCCCGACGTCCTCTTCAATATGTAAATGGAAGAAAAGATGATCAGCGTCCCTGTCACACCCCCCAGGAGGCGGTGGCTCCACTCTATCCAGATGCCTATGTTGGCTGGAGGTATCACTGTGCCGTGACATAGCGGCCAGTCGGGACAATCGAGACCGGAGCCGGTAGTTGTTACCAGATTGCCGAGCACTAAAAGCGAGTAAGTGAACAGTATAGTCAGGCCAAGCACCACTTTCGGTGTATTTTCTTTCAAACTGGAACCCATCCGGCAACCCCTTAACAATTTGTTTGCATGTAATGTAAATGCCTAAAAATAATAGGCCGAATACACCTTAAAAGCAACATTTTATGCCATTCCTGTATTACATAACGTTGTTTATTTGAATTTTTTGAGAGCCGTAGGGGGAGGTTTCAAACCTGCCCATTCCGAAATTAAAACAGTGCGGGCGGGTTTAAAACCCGCTCCTACGAAAAAAATGAATTTGAATGCGAATGCCGATACTCGCCCCTGCGAAAATGAATGCGGATACGAATACCGATACCCGCCCCTACTTACTTTTCTTCTGGTAATTGTAAGGGGTCCAGTCCGCATCCACCACGACCGGCTCCTTGAAATTCCCCGGCCCCGGAACCCCCTTAATGTGCGTCCATTCGAGCGATCTCGACTTCCACGGATTATCCGGCGCTTCCTCCCCGGCGACAGCCGAATATATCCAATTGACGAGCGTCATCCCCATGCCGAGGGCGATAATAAAAGAACCGTATGTGGCAATATGATGCGTCGTTTCGAACGACGGGTCACCGGCGAACATCGCCCAATCGTAATATCTTCTCGGCATCCCTTTGAGCCCCAATACCATAAGCGGAAAGAAGGTGATGTTTACCCCGATGAAATTTAGCCAGAAACCGGCCTTCCCGAGCCCTTCATTCGCGTATTTTCCCGTCATCTTCGGGAACCAGAAATATACTGCGGAGAAAATGCAGAAGGTGGCGAATAGCGCCATTACATAGTGAAAATGAGCGTACACGAACGACGTCTCCCCCACATGAAGGTCGATAGCCGTCATTGCGAGCGGAATCCCAGTAAGACCCCCTACAAGGAAGAGGAAAAACGAAGCAGAGGCGAACATCATCGCAGTGTTGTAATAGATCTTCCCGCCGTATAACGTCCCCCAAAGCGACAGTACCAGGAGCCCCACCGGTATGGAGATCATCAGCGTGGTAACCATCATTCCGATCCTTATCCAGTCCGGCATGCCCGAAACATACAGATGGTGAACCCACACCTCGCCGCTGATAAGTACCGTCCCCCATACGCCTCCGTAGACAGCTACCTTGTAGTTGAAGATCGGATTTTTTGACATGGCGGCTACCACTTCAAACAGGAGGCCGAACGCCGGGATCATTATCACGTAAACAGCCGGATGCGAATAGAACCAAAAAAGATTCTGATACAGGAGCACATCACCCCCGGCGGCAGGATCGAAAAAATGGGTGCCTAGATATTTGTCAAAAAGCAACAGTGTCATCGCCGCGGCAAGTACGGGAACAAAAACAAGCTGAAGGACAAATGCCGCGACAGTTGTCCAGACAAACATGTTCAGCTGGTTCCACCCCATGCCTGGCGCGCGCATGTACATGACTGTTACGAGGAAGTTCACCGCGCCGAGGAGCGATGAAAAACCGAGAAGGTGCACCGTAAAGACGTAAAAGGCTGTATTCCCTTCGGTCGTCACGCTGTACGGAGGGTAGCCGGTCCACATGACGTCGGGTGGATTCGGTATCACCAGCGAGATGAGGGCAAGCATTATGGCGGCCAGAAAAAGCCATACCGAGAAAGCATTTATCCGAGGGAAAGCGACGTCTGGCGCCCCTATCATCAGCGGTAGGAGATAGTTCGCCGCGAAGCCTGTAAGTCCGGGGATAAGAAAGGCGAGGATCATCGCTGCGCCGTGAAAATAGAGCCATGAATTGTAGGTACCGGGGTTATCCGTGATTAGCGGGCCTACGCTGTACTGCTCGATGCGTATCAGAAGCGCCATGAAACCGGCTATGGAAAACGCCGTCAGAGAGCCTATGAGATAGAGTATCCCCACCCTTTTATGGTCGGTGGTAAAAAGCCATTCTTTCAATGTTCCTCCTTGCGTATCTGAAAACGCGGTTCGTTCCGTTCCGCCGCACGATATCTAAACTTCATTCTTCCTCCGCTTTTTCAGAGGCTATCCAGTCAGCCAGCTCCTTTTCCGGAACGGCGATTACATCCGCGGGCATTGTCGAATGTCCTATGCCGCAGTACTCCGTGCATACGGCTATCGTCTTATCCCCCTTGTGCGGCAGGAACCAGAGATGGGTCACCCTGCCGGGCATTACGTCTTCCTTCACCCTGTACTTCGGCAGGAAAAAACTGTGTATCACGTCATCGCTTGTCATGCGGAGGACAACCGGTTTTTCCTCCGGCACCCTCATCACGTCGCTGGTAACACCGTCGCCGTAATCGAACTCCCACCCCCACTGATACGCCTTTACTTTTATTTCATAGGCATCTTTGGGAACCTTCCTGTATATGCTCCAGACCGTCCACCCCTTGGCGGCGAGATAGAAATCATCAGCGGCAAAAATAAATGCAGGGATAAGCGCCCATCCGAGAGCCTTTGCCGATATCAGTTTCGGCGGATTCCCCACCTCGTCGAGATCGTCCGTCCTGTATTTGTACATCCAATAGATTGCGACCACGCCGAAAAGAACCCCGATAATCGTGATGTCTATCATCATCTCGTGCCAAAGGATATCCCACTCCGCGGCGGGATCCGGGATCGGATTCACATTGTTTGCCACATTTTCTGCCGCGGTTGCCGGCAATAAAAACTGAAACAGCAGGATCAACACCGAATGCGCCCCAGCAGTTCCTATTGTTCCCCTCTTCATGTCATCTACCAGAAATAAACCTGCGTTACGACAAAGAACCAGATGATGTCTACAAAATGCCAGTAGATCGCGGTGCACTGAACAAACGTCCTGTTAACTGTCCCCCCTAGCGCGGGGATAAGGACTACGATGAATGAAAAGACGCCGATAAGGACATGAGAGGCGTGAAACCCTGTTATCGAATAAAATGCCGTGCTGTAAATGTTCGTGCTCATTCCGAATCCGATTTGAACAAGGTGGTAATACTCGTAAATCGACATGCTGAAAAAAGTAAGGCCTAGAAGAATGGTTATGCCGAGGTTGCTCTTGAAACCGGCCATATCACCTTCATGAAGCTTGCCTTCAGCAAGATGTATCGTGAAACTGGAAGTAACCAGAACTATCGTCATAACCACAGGGAGGAGAAGGCTAATATGCGGAGTCCCCTCCGGTGGCCATGAATATGCGGAAAGACGCGCAAGCCAGTAGCTGGCAAACATGCTTAGAAAAATAAACGCTTCGGAAACAATGAATATCGCGATGCCGGATACCGAGTATCCGAACTGCATATGCTTCTGCCTCAAGCCTTCGCTTGTCCATTTCGCAATACCGGCCAACAGCAATGGAACCCCTATGCCGCAGAAAATCGCTGTTAAAAGCAGATTCTCGTATTGGAAGTTCGCGGTAAATGCCAGCGGTAAAACAAAAAAGATGCCGAATACTATTGCGGCCGGGGACCAGCTCCACTCCCAGTGATGTTCGGTTGTGATTTCCGAATTCATTGTTCCCTCGCCACAAAACAGAAAATCCCCGGGAATTGCCTGATGCAAATCTTGTAACAGGTCACTTACTCAGCCCTTTGTATAGACGCAGGGTTGTACGGAAGGAAACCTGTTTTCGACAAATGATAAATAATCATTTCGGTTATATTATCAGAAAATGGGACCAAAACCTACCAGTTATAACAATCTTGCTAATATATAAACAGATATCTCGCCAGGAATATGACTGCCAGAAAATGGATAATCGGGCTGGTCTTTGGAAAAGAGAAATAGCCGGTATGCAAAAGGCTGTACGAAATTATCCCGAAAGCAACCCCTTCCGTTATCGAATAGGTGAACGGCATGGCGACCATCGTAAGAAATGCCGGTATCCCTTCCGTCGGGCTTTCCCATTCGATCTTTGAAGCCAGGTTTACCATGAAGAAACCTACGATTATCAGCGCAGGCGCGATAACAGGATAGAGATATACACCTTCGCTTATCTCGAAACCTCCGCCGACGGATTTTGCAAGCGGGTAAAGCACAAGCGAAAAGATGAAAAGTATTCCGGTAACGATCGCTGTCAGACCAGTCCTTCCGCCGCTGGCAACACCGGACGCGCTTTCAATGTAGCTTGTAACCGTTGTAGTACCGAGAAGCGAGCCGGCTACCGTTGCCACTCCGTCGGCGGTCAATGCTTCCCTTGCTTTCGGCAGGTACCCCCCTTTCATCAATCCCGCACCGGAGCAAACCGCCGTAAGTGTTCCAATAGTGTCGAACAGGTCCAGAATGAAAAATATGAAAACGACGCTTGCGATACGCGGCATGGAGAGTGCCCCGAAAACATCAAGCGATAAAAATGTCGGCATTATGGATGCCGGCAACCCAAATACGCCGTGCCACTCCGCGTAGCCAAGAAAAAGCGATACGACAGTGGCAAAAAAAATGCCTATCAATATTGAGCCCCGTATTTCCAGTGCCATTAGTAGCGCTATAACAAGTACCGTTATCAACACAAGCCATGCAGGTCCATGCGTGAATGAACCAAGCGAGATCATCGTGCCGGGATTTGCGACCACAATCCCCCCCCACTGCATCCCTATCAGGGTTATGAAGAGCCCTATTCCGGCAGGTATCGCGAACTTAAGCGATAGCGGCATCGCCTGCACAACCTTGTCCCGCATGCCGAACTGGGAAAGGATCGTCATCGCCGTTCCTGCTATCAATATCGCGCCAAGCCCCGCCTGCCAGGTAAAACCATACCCCCCCATTGAAATCGCGCCGCAAACGGTGAAAACGAAAAAAAAGTTGTGCCCCATCGCGGGAGCCTGCGCGACCGGAAGATTCGCAAGATACCCCATGAGTATCGAGCCTATGGCGGAACTGACACACGTTGCCGTCATTACCGAGCCGAAATCCATCCCCGCGCGTGAAAGCACTGCTGGCTGTACGAATATCACATACGACATCGTTATATAGGTTGTCAGGCCGGCCAGAATCTCCGTAGAGATTGTCGTGCCATGTTCTTTCAGGTGAAAGAATTTTTCAAGCATATCGTTCCCCCAGGTTTCAAATTATACCCGATGAACGTTTTAATCGCATTGCTCAATAACAGCTTGCGGGCATCCGCATTGAATTCATTGCTATTCGCGCGCTATGGAATGAATAATATTTTTCATAATATTGCCCATTTTTCTCTTCATAAACATGCGGCATATATGCTATAAATATGCTAACCAGATTTCATTAACGGGGGATTTATGCTTTGGAAGTTTTTACCAAGCCATAAGACTGTTGCCAGGATAATAAAGATCATTGAGTCCGATGTGTCGCCGGCCCAGATAGCAGGGGGATTCAGTTTCGGAATGATAATAGGTATGACGCCTCTCTGGAACCTGCACAACCTCTTCCTCCTCTTCCTTGTCCTCATCATCCGCATCAATTGGGCCATGCTTGTGGCCATATTCGGGGTCTTTTCCGCATTCTCGTTTGCCATCGATCCTTTGTATCATTCAATAGGGATGAAACTCCTCTCCGCGGAACAGCTCCATGATTTCTGGACAAGGCTTTACAACACTCCCACTGCTACATGGACCCATTTCAACAATTCGATCGTGCTTGGGAGCCTCGTTATGTCTACTGCCATTGCCGTGCCGGGCTGGTTCGGCATGCGGTGGTTCGTGATAGGCTGGCGTGAAGGCTGGCTGAAGGAGTGGCTCGAAAAGAAGTGGAAACTTGTCACGAAGATAAAAAACTCGCGCTTCTATAAATGGTACATGAAGGCAAAGGAAGACGGCATAAGCAGGGAAGAGATCAAGGATCTGGCCAAACAGGAGCTTGAGGGAAAGATCAAGGATTCGGAGTATTACAAGGAGTTCGAAAAGGCCAAAAAAGGGGTTGAAGAGGTAAAAGCCGGAGTGGAGGACGCAAAAGAAAAATACCGGGAAACAAAAGAACAGATCGAAAAGGCGAAAGAAGGATACGAAAAGATAAAAAACTACAAGGAATCAAAATATTTCAAGCTGTTCGACAAATTGAGAAACTTCAGGGAATCGGGCGCGTACAAGATCTTCGCACGAGTGAAAGGCTGGATAAGTTAAATGAGGTGGAAAGTTTTATTCGGAATTCTCGCTGTAGTGTCGCTTGTCGTCATCTTCTATACATTTTTCCTGGACAGTTATGCGAAAGCCAAGATAATCGACGCTGTAAGCTCCGTGACCAGATCGAAGGTCGAGATAGACAACCTCTACATAGATATCAGGAAACAATCCGTTACCATTTCGGGATTCCATGTCGCCGATCCGAAGGATCCGTGGAAAAACATGTTCGAAATTAAATCCGCAAGTTTCGACTTCTCGCTCGGCGACGCGCTCATGGGGCATTTCGTAATTGATAATCTTTCGGCGGACACTCCTCAATGGGGAACAAAACGCGAAACATGGGGCGGCCTGAAAAAAAAGGAAACCTCTGAAAAGGAAGAGAAACCGAAAAAGGGTATTGAGTGGAAAAAATACATGCCGAGCTTCGATTTTGTAAAAGATTTCGACTTTCAGAAGCTCGCCAAGCTTGAGGATATGGAGTCGGTTAAGAAGCTCGAAGCATCCAAAAAACTCTTTGGCGACAAAGGGGCCGATTGGAAGAAACTGACCGGCGAATACGAAACCGAACTGAAACTCCTTGCCGCCGGGCTGGCCGGGGGTGCCGTCCTTGCCATTGCAAACAGGGAGAAGCTGGATGCAGAGCTGGAAAAGGTAAAAGACTTTAAAAGCAAAATAGAAAAAGCACGGGATGACATTAAGAAGGATATTGCAGAAGCGGCCAAGATAAAGGATATCGTTGCCGACCTTCGCGATTCCGATATTAAGGGTGCCGTAAAAAAAGCGGGACTTGGCGGCGACGGAGAAGGGGGCATCACCCAAAAGATTTTGGCCGAACCGGTAAAGGAAAAGATCTCCGGAAATGCGAACATACTAAAGGATCTGACCCTCAACCTGATAGGGATCCAGGAAGGGCCACAGCATATGGAAGGGACAACCGTGCAGTTCCCTCTTTACAATCCCCTCCCCGCCTTCTACATGAAAAAGGCGTCATTTAAGATGTTCGCCGACAGGAAGGAGGGGAACTGGTTTTCAGGCTCCATAAGCGACGTCTCCTCCGATCAGGACATCACCAAAAAACCGGCCTCGATGAATATTGCGTTCGGCTCGCAGGATATGCCGGGAGTGACCTTCGACGTAAACGGCAAATCGTATTTCCAGAAGGATAGAAAAGAGTACGACGTGACATTCGACGCCAAGGGGATCGAAACCTCCTCCGTGCAGGAAGCGCTCGGCCCCGACTCACCCGTTGAGATAACCGGTGGCTCGGTAAAGGCATCCGGCTCCTTCAACTTCAAAGACGATATCGTAAGGAGCGATTTCAACGTTATCATGAGCAACATAAAGACCTCCGCCAGAAAAGATGCGATTGGCGGCCTCGACGCCGGTGTATTAAGGGTGCTCGACAAATCGCTCTCCTCCGTTACCTACATCAACCTCAAAGGGAAAGCGGAAGGGAAGATCGACGACCTGAAAGTGAGCATCACATCTGACCTCGACAAGATTCTCCAGAAAGTGGCCGATGACGCCGTAAGCGAAGCGAAAGCGGAGATAGAAAGGAAAATAAGGGAGGAACTTGAACGTGAAATAGGGAAACGCCTCCCCGAGGTTACCGCGATGCTCATCGACGAGAACGGCAAGCTGAAAAACATCGACGAAGAAGTTACAAAGATCAAGAAAGACCTTGAAAGTGAAATAAAGAAATATGAAAAACTCGCGAAAGAGGAGCTTGAAAAGAAAAAGAAAGAGGCAAAAGAAGAACTGAATAAAGCCAAAAAAGTCGTGAAAGAAAAGAAGGAAGAAGTGAAAACAACCGCCCAGGAGACGAAGAAAAAAGCGGATGACACCGCTGACAAGGCAAAGGAGCTTCAAAAGAAAGCAAAAGACCTCAAGCTGCCAAAATTTTAAAAGCCCGTTCGCAATTTACAGCTCGGAGCTGTGTAAAGGCTACTTGGTGAGAGCGTAGAAAATGACCGCGGCGGCAGTGGAGACATTCAGCGAATCGACCTTCCCCTTTACGTCAATCCGCAATATCCCATCGCACGTTTTCTTTACCAGCGGACGGACGCCGGACTCCTCGGAACCGAGGACGACCGCCATCGGGTAGCGCGGAGCAAAAGACGAAAGATTTTCCTCCCCATCAGCATCTGCTGATACAACATAAAAACCGTTCTCCTTCAGCTCTTCGATTGTTCGCGCGATATTCGTAACCCGGCAGAAATCGAGATACTCCGTCGCCCCTGCCGAAGTTTTTACCACTGTGGAATTTATCTCCGCGCTCCGCTCTTTCGGGAATATGACGCCTGCCACGCCGAACACCTCCGCCGAGCGGAGTATCGCGCCGAAATTATGCGGATCAACGATCGAATCGAGGACGGCGATGACCGGTTTCTCCCCGGAGCTGGCGCATTTTGCGATGAAATCATATATATCGAGGAACATTATCGGCGCCACCTCGACAACAACACCTTGATGCACCGCGCCGTCAGCAAGTTTACCCAACTCCTTTTTTCCTGTCGGCCTGAGCGTCACCTTTCCCGATTTCGCGAGCGTGATAATTTCCGAAAGGCGCTGTTCGCTGTCAGTTGCGTAGTGAAGCGTAAAAACGGTGCGTCGTCCGGCGCGAAGCACCTCGCGTACCGGGTGAACACCGTAGACGATTTCCATCTAAACCTTGACGGTCCAGGTGGTCCCGGTCGGAGAATCGTTCAATACTATTCCTTTCGATGCAAGTTCGTCCCTGATATTGTCGGACTTGTGGAAATTCTTTTCCACGCGCGCCTCGTTCCGCTTTTCTATCAGATCCAAAACCTCGTCGGCCCCCATACCTATGGAGGCAAGATGTTTCTCCTTGAGCGATTCCAGGAACTCCTTCGGATCGCGGTTTAGAACGCCAAGCAATCCGCAGATCTTCTTGAAAAATGCGAGTTCGGAGGCAAGTTTTGCCGCCCCTTCCCTGTTCTTCTTTTTGAATCCGTCACAAAGGCGGTTCACGTTTCCGTCTGCTTCATTCAACAACGCTATAACTGCGGCGGAATTGAAATCATCCTCGATAGCGCTTTTCAATTTTTCGGAATAATCATCAGGGATACCTGCCTCGGCATCAAGGTCTTCCAGTAGCGATTCCGCGCGCGCGGATGCGGAGTAGAAACGGGATATCGTCCTCTCTGCTTCAGCAAGGTACGGATCGGCAAAATCTATCGGCGAGCGGTAGTGAGTGGAGAGAAGGTAATACCTTACTGCTTCCGGATCGAATTTTGAAATTACATCCTTTATCGTGAAAAAATTCCCCAGCGACTTGCTCATCTTCTCCTTGTTGATGTTCACAAAACCGTTATGCATCCAGTAATTCACCGGAGCGCACCCCGATGCGCCGTGGGACTGCGCAATTTCGTTTTCATGATGCGGGAAAACAAGATCCTTCCCTCCGCCATGAATGTCGAATGTCTTCCCAAGGAGATCGCGGCCCATGGCGGAACATTCGATGTGCCACCCCGGTCTCCCCTCTCCCCACGGCGAAGGCCATTTCGGCTCACCGGGTTTCGCTTTTTTCCAGAGGGCGAAGTCGAGCGGATCGCGTTTCGCTTCATTAACCTCCACCCGCGCCCCTTCCTCCAGTTCGTCAAGATTCCTCTTCGAGAGAGCGCCGTAATGGGGAAAATCGCGCACTGAAAAGAAAACATCCCCTTCAGATTCGTATGCCAGCTTCCTGGCGACAAGCTCTTCTATCAGCTTTATCATCTGAGGGATGTAGAGCGTAGCCCTGGGCTCGCCGTTTGGGCGCTGAAGATATAGAGCGTCCATATCCTCATAGAACGCCTTGATGTTTTCCGCGACAAGTTCGTCGCATGAAATACCACGTTCGTTAGCACGGTTGATTATCTTGTCATCCACATCGGTGAAGTTCCTTATATAAGTCACGTCGTAACCGAGGTGTTTGAGCGAACGAAAAACAAAATCGAAGGCGACCCCGGCGCGCGCGTGGCCGATATGGCACCTGTCGTACACGGTAACTCCGCATACGTACATCTTAACCTTCCCCTCCTCAAGCGGAAGAAAATCCTCCTTCTTCCCGGTGAGCGTATTGAAAATCCTGAGCCCCATTACTTCAGGAGCCCCAGCAAAGTGTTTGTTCGCATCAACCTCTCCTCCACAGGGAGCCAGTCATAAACATGCTTCAACTCCGGCCCCCCCAGCCGCCCGGTAAGCGCGACCCTGAGCGGCATGAAGAGTTTTTTACCGGAAATCCCGGTATTGTCCTTTATCTGTTTTGTCACTTCGCCAAAATCCTCATTCGTCAAAAATTTTAGAAATGAGTTTAACACTTCTTTGACCGGAAATTGCGAAACTTCCTTCAGGGCGCTGTCGTCCATGATGTAGTCGAAAAAAATCGATAACTGGCTGTCGAGATCAGCAAGGGTTTCAAGATTCTCCTTTACCGCGTTGATGAGGAAATGTTTCTTTTCCGTAGAGAGGTTCTTGAAATAGAGCTTGTTCTTTACTATGAAGGAACTCCCCGCCCTTAGTATCGCTTCGGGCGCTGCGTTCCTCAATTTCCGCGCGTTGAGCCATCGCAGTTTCGTAATATCATATTTTGCGGGTCGAACCGCGACGCGGCTTAGGGAAAACTTCCTGATTATATCCTTCGTTTCCATATCCTCTTCGCCGTCTTCCGGATTCCAGCCAATAAGTGAAAGGAAATTGAGAACGGCGTCCGGCATGAATCCTCCATCCATCAGTTCCAAAAAGGATGCTCCAGCGTCTCTCTTCGAGAGTTTTTTTCCTTCATCGGAAAGTATAAGGGGGAGATGGGCGAACGACGGCGGGTTATGGCCAATGGAGTTCATCACAAGTATCTGCCTTGGCGTGTTGCTTATATGGTCCTCGCCCCTTATCACATGTGAAATTTTCATCATGGAGTCGTCAACTCCGGCGGCAAAATTATAGGTCACCCCTCCCGTGGAGCGTTTGACTATAAAGTCCCCGACGAGGTTCAGGTTCACCTTTATCTCACCCCGCACAAGGTCGGTGTAGGTCAGCATGTCACCCTCCACCTTGAAGCGGAGCGCGTATGGCTCGTTCTTCATCTTTTCCATACCTTCTTTGCTCCCGATCTTTCGGCACCTCCCCGTATAGACCGGCGGAAGAGACCTTCTTTCAAAATCGGCTTTATCCTTCGCGAGCAGTTCCTCACTGCAGAAGCATGGATATATCTTTCCTTCATTAAAAAGCTGTTCCAGCACCTTTTTGTATAGTGCTTTGTGTTGCGACTGGTAATAGGGTCCTTCGTCCCAATTGATGCCAAGCCACTCAAGCGCCTCTACGGTCTGTTCCGCGTATTCGGGCTTGCTCCTTTCAGCATCGGTATCCTCTATCCTGATGATAAACTCGCCGCCGGTATTGCGCGCGAATAGCCAGTTGAATATTGCCGTTCTGATATTTCCGGCGTGAACAGGACCGGTAGGGGATGGCGCAAACCTGACCCTTATGCCGGATCTCCCTTTTTTGGCGCCGGCGGGATACTCCATTACCTCAATCCCTCTCCCCGGCAACAGGCGTAAGGAGCGCAACTGCCATTGCGGCAATCCCCTCCCCCCTGCCGGTAAACCCAAGACCTTCTGTTGTTGTGGCCTTGACGCTGACAAGTTCAATGCCGATACCTGCGGAAGTAGCTATCGTCTCCCTTATCTTTTCTCTGTATGGGATTAACTTCGGCTCTTCGGCTATTACTGTGCAGTCGAGGTTCCCTATTGCATAACCTTTCTCTCGGACCATTGAAACAACACTCTTTAGGAGTTCTACGGAAGATATTCCTTTATATTTGTTGTCGGTAGGGGGGAAGTGAACCCCTATATCCCCAAGTGCAAGCGCGCCGAGAAGCGCGTCGCAGATAGCGTGCAGAAGCACATCGGCATCGCTATGCCCCTCCAGTCCGAGGGGATGAGGTATCTTCACCCCGCCTAGATACAGGTCCCTCCCCTTTGCGAAGCGATGAACGTCAAAACCTGAACCTGTTCTCATTATGAATGACATGATAGAACGTAACCGGAGAGCAAAACAATATACTTATTATCGGTAAATTATTTATTTCAACTCCGATTAAAAACGAGACCGAGGGGGAAGAAGGCGGGTGAGTTGTTATGCGGCTGTATTGAGCAGAGAACCGATAAGCGTCTGCTGGGATTTCAAAACCTCCTGCAGAGTTTTTATACCTGCGCCGAAAAGAGCTTCATTCCTGGCGAGGCTTGAGGTCTCCTCCGCGTAGTCAAGTCCCCTTATCTGCCCTTCAGCCGCGGCAAGATTTTCCCTGTTCACCGCGAGATTGCTGATAGTGCTATCAAGCCTGTTTCCCAAAGCGCCGATGTTTGCGCGGCTTTGAGACACCTGCCCTATCGCGCTATCAAGCGCGTTCATGGCGACCCTTGCGTTCTGCGGATTGTCTAGATTCGCGCCCGACAGACCCATTGACTGCGTCGTGGCAGGTTCAACTGTCGCTACGCCTATCCTGTTGCTTTCTCCTCCGTCCGCGCCCGCCTGAATCGCCATCTGCTGAACGGCTCCGGTTCCCATCTCCCCAGTGAGGAGTTTCTGTCCGTTAAACTCGGTATTTCCTGCTGTCCTGTCGATCTCCTGCATTATCTGGCTGAATTCGTTATTTATGGTTTCGCGCTGTTGGGGCGAAAGAGTGCCGTTGCTTGCCTGAACCGCCAGTTCCTTTCCGCGAATAAGCATATCGCTTATCTGTGAGAGCCCCCCTTCGGCAGTGCGCAACATCGCGGAACCTTCGCTTACGTTCCTGACAGCCTGGTCAAGACCCCGTACCCGGGAACTCATCATCTCGGCAACGGATAGGCCAGCCGCATCGTCTGCGGCCTTGTTTATCCTTCTGCCAGATGAGAGCTTGTTGAAATTTTCGCTCAGGGAACGGTTAATCTTGACAAGACCGCTCTGTGCGCTGTTCCCTGCCTGAGCTAGATCTGATAGTGGCATAATTTTATTCCCATTAATGATATTTATCCAACATCATTATACAACAGACCCAAATTAAAATACAGAGCACCCCGGAACTAGCGCACAACCGGAAACCGGAAAGTAACGCATAAATAATTTTCGCTATAAACTATTGAATTAAATATGGATACAGGAGAAACACCGTCATATCGATAGGAGGAATGTACGGCGTTATAACAACTCCTCGATGAAATCGAAGGAAAGAAGCAAGGATAACTAATTGTTTTTCTTGACTATAATCTCACATAAAACCGGAATGATCTCTTTCCAGTCTGAAATTATCGGTACCAGCTCGTATTCCAAAACGTCGGCCATACCGACCCAGTCACGATTTTTCTGCACCTCGTGAATCGATGCAAACACATTCAGTAGCGCTTCCTCTCTTTTACTTACCGGGGAGGAACTATGAGTTATTTCAGAAAAATCCATATTATTCAACACTTTGACTTTTGAAAGTATTTCAACGAAAGTTTGCAGGGCTTCAACCACCTGAAGAAAGTGCTGGTTTGCCACCGATTCATCCTCCAGCCGGAATTTATCAGCGCTCTCCTCAACCAGTTGCGATATTGAAGCGAGAAAATCATCCACTTTATTGAGGGTTCTCAGCGAAACAGTGACCGGCGTATCAGTCGATATGGAAATTGAATCAACTTCCGAGAGCTGTTTTCCCAGTATCACATCCTGTTTGCGGTCTTCAACTACTTCCCCGTCTATCTCCATTTTTGAGATAAACTCTTTTTGTGAAAACTTCTCAAGTCTTACCTTTTCGAGAAGGTCGCCGACTGTCGAAAGTCCGGCAGTTGATATCTCAACACCTTCACCGTTCAATAACAAATCCAAATTATAACTCCCGTCTTCAATCTCTTCTGCATACCCTATCATGCTGATGTTCATTCTACAAACTCCCTTTAGCCGTTTCCATTGAGTTATTTTTTCTGCTGTTGTCTCCCCATACTCCGATAATGCGAATCATCCCTGCCGTTCCCAAAAGTATCCCCTTGTAGAGTACTTTTGTTTTGGCGAGCATTATTCCGATATCCTTGTCCACAAGGTTTTCCTTGCCGAGCTCGAAAAGACGGGTAAGTGGCCTTAATTCGGCGTGCGCGTGACCAAGAATATCGATTTCCCTGTCAACCGCGACGATCTCCTCCCCTTTCTCCTTCACCTTCTCAATCTTCCCCTTTTTAAGATGCGCTTCCGTATCGGAGATCAGCTTCAATCCCCTGCTTGCCGCATTCGCCAATTTTCGAAATCTTTCCTGCACCTTCCCTGTCCACTCTTCGGCTTTCTCCGGCGTCCATGCGAGATAGTTTTTATTCAGCTTCTCCAGCCAGTAATTATCCTTTAGACCTCCTACCGCCTGGGAGATGAAGAAATACCTGTACATGAGTGCGAGAATATTGTGGCTTTGAGGCTCGCATTTTTTCAGCGGCCTGAACCATATGAAGTTTGCCTCGTCAAAATGCGATGCTACAACCACTTTTTCCGGAAAAGTTGCGGCGTCGATATTCAGATCCGGCCTGTCCTGAAGCTCTTCTATCATCCGCGACGCCTGCGCCACCTCTTCCGGGGTGATCTTTTCCAGACAGGCGTAGTGTGGACATGTCGTATTGTGGTAACAGGGAAAACATTCCATATCCGGCTGAAGAATAATGTTCCCCTCCGAATATGGGCCGGTCTCCGGGGCGAATGCGTGAACCAGAAACAGGCCGACGATTTTCGTCCCTGTCGCGGCGGCAATATGCATCGTTCCGGTATCGTTTGTGATAAGAAGCTCGCATCTCCTTACCAGTCCGATAAGCTCCGCTAGAGTTGTCTCCCCTACCACGTTTATATTCTTCTCCTTCATCATGGAAGATATCTGCCCGCCCAGCTCCTTCTCCGAAGTTGCTCCGAAAAGAAGCACCTTGGCCCCTCTCTCACTGGCAACAAGGTCCGCCGCTTTAGCAAATTTTTCCGGCGGCCATCGCCTGTCCTTGAGGCTGGCTCCTGCCTGGATGCCGATAACCCTGTCACCTTCCGATATCCCAAGTTTTTCCAGAAGAGGCGCAATGCTTTTGCCGTCTCCTTTCTCTTCAAGGAGCACCTTTTTGCCGGACGGCACTACCCCTCCGCCAAGCTGATAAAGGTCGACAAGGTTAAAGCTGTTGTACTTTCTGAACGCCAGGAACGCGGCGAAGTATACGAGCCATGGATCGTTGATGATCCGGTATCCTTCGTCCGAAGAGTAAAAGCCGTGCACTTCAGGGATATCAAGCAGTCTGCTGAGCGCGGCGGAAAAGCGGGAGTGGCTCAGGTTCACCAGGATATCAAAACCGGGAGCCTTCAATTCGTCCACAAGGGTGTCAAGATACCGGTAGACATCTATTATTCTGGTCTCATTTCCATCCTGGGGGATAAACTGCTGTACGTCGAGAATTTTCAGTTTGTCGATATTGGGGGTGTGCTCGCAGACATCCGCGAATTTAACATTCCCAAGGAGTGTTATCTCGCACCCCGGATACTTTTTCTTCAGACCTGCAAGAAGAGGGGTAGTCTGTATAAGGTCCCCCATCCGTGTATGGTTCAGCACCAGTATCTTTTTCATTTCTGCACCAGCACCTGGTTCAACATCTGGAAGATCGATTCTACCCTCGAGAGGGAACCTTCACCTTCGCCGATTTTGTCCATCACTTCACCCAGCGACAGAGGTTTTTCAGGATCGAAATTCTCAAGGAACTTTACAAGCTCACTGTTCCCTTCCGCTTCAGCAATGATATTTTTCACGATGTTCGGAGAGTCGCTCTTTCTGTTCCACCTTTCTCCCAGTGAATCGCCTTCTTTGGCGATAATGAATTGAAGCATCTCTTCCATTCTTCTCTCGAACGTGTGGTCAGCCAAAACCCTCCTGTATCCACTCTCAGCCACCTTCTCCCTCTCCGCGTCGTGAGCAAGATAGTAATCTATCTTTTCCCTCAGCTCTGAAAGCGATCTATAGGTTTCTATCTCCTTTCCCGGCTCCATAAGCGGTGAGAGTTCCCCCCTGGCGTCGACAAGCTGGAAAGCCTTGCAGGCGGCTATCTCGAAAACCCTGGGGTTCACAAAATCTCCCACCTGGTCTATCCCGAACAACTGCGTGGAGCTGTGGAGATTCAGATTGATCTTCGTCGCGTTGAAAATTTTTACATACTCTTCAGGTTTCATCCTCTGGTTGCGGTTCTGCACAAGCGAACCTACAGAGTCGCCGAGGTTCCATTCGGTTCCCCATATCTTGAAATCGTAATCCATCAGTCCTTTGAAGAACTCCTGCCTGTTCTTGTATCCCGCCCCCATGAAGGAAAGGTCAGAACAGTATTTCCCTTTTTCATCCTCCGCCACCGCGAACGGCCTGTGAACATCCGGCGACGCGGCCTGGGGGAGATAGGCGACATTATTTGCTCCGAGCTTCGCAAGTTTTTCAAAAAACTCGCCTTTCTGTATAGTGAAAAAATAGTCATAACTGGGAGCCACTCTCTCCCAGTACTTAAGAGTCCGGAAATCTTCCACGAACCAGAAAGCTACCGGTATCTTCATCCCCCTGATACGGGAGACCACGCTCGTTTCCAGAGGCGCCTGCGCCATCGCCAAAACAAGGTCCGGTTTATTTTCATCCGTAAACGCGGCTATCGATTCGCTCAACATGTTTGTGAACAACTGCCTTATCTGGCTGAGATGGACTTCGTTCCTGGTTATCTCCGGCAGTTTCATGAATGAAGGGGCAAAAAATGTCGCGTCGAACGGGATCACTTCCACCCCTATTCTTTCAAGCGCGCGGCAAACATACCGAAATGTCGGCTCCGAGCCGCCGTATATGGGGCTCACTACCATTACTTTCAGCCTTTTTTCGCTTAGGTAGGAGCGTACCGCGAAGGAAGACTCCAGTTTTTTGAATTCTTTTTCAAAATGCCTCATGTATGGCCTGTACGGAAAAAACACTGTGCGGGAGAGATCGCGCGCATATATTTTCTCCACGTAATCGTCGCCGACAAATATCTCGCATTTTTCAATGAGATGCTTCAAGTCTGCATTTGCCATCGCGCTTGCGAAGATTTCCATTGAAGGTTCGACAACTACCGTCTTTTTCCCCTTATCCAGCAGGCCATTCAGATGGTAGCCGTACCCTAACCCGAATACCCAAACCTCACCTGCCTCCTCCGGCACCATTGAAAGAATTACGCCGCTCTCTTCCAGCGGTTTGTAGGCCGAATGGTAGGCAACGCCGCCGAACTTGAAAACCGGATTGCCGGTTTTCGATACAAACGGCTCGATCCGGGAATTGCCCTGATCCTTATCCATTTCTCCGAGCGCGGACTCGTATCGCGCGAAAAGCTCCGCGTTCACAGCTTTAAGTATCTTTTCGTTGGTCTCCCTAAAAGACACTGACGAGCCTCCTGCTTTCGGACGTATTAGTTTTCCTTTCCCATTTTTTTACCTTATTTTCCATATCTTTGGTTACCTGATACATCTCCCTGAAAAATATCAGGAACACTTCACCCGAGATGAAACCTTTTTTACGGCTCTCGGATGATTTGAAAGCCGATCTTATCCTTTGTATTTTGTCGAGCGTGTTCTCAAGCCTCCAATGATTTATCTCCAGGAAATCGGTCTCCTTCATTATCTTCTGCATATATGCGCCGCACAGCCTGACCCTCTCGTCGAGATTTTTCTCTTCCCCTTTTTTCTGGGCCAACGCCGCTATCTCGCCGGCAACCTTTAGGCCGTGCGAACAGAGTTTTTTTATCTCCCTCGCCGACTCAACAAGCTTCATCAGCTCTTTCCCTACTTCAGATGTTGAAGCTGGCAGTTTCACCGGGATATTCTTCTTGATAACGGATTCAATATCCCTTTTCGTGCCGCAGTAGATCTTCGAAACCTCCTGCATCGTATATATCTCCGCACCTTTTATGCGCGCCCCCCCTTCGGTGGCATTGATGCAGTGTACCTTTTCCTTCTCTATCTGTATCTCAAACCAGTTTCTCCAAGTATTCATTTTTACGCTCGAGAGAAGGCGGTGGCCGAGGTTTCCTTCAAGTTCGTATTTCGCTTCAAAATCGATCGCGTCGCTATGGAGCGAACCTTGCGGTGCATTCGACCCGAACGACTGATAAACGGATTCCTGTTTGGCGCCCCCGGCGTGAGTACGCCCTCCGCTGAACGCAAGGTCCTGCCCTGTAAGGATTATCGGCGAGCATCCCATCCTGTTCGCGAAATCGAAGGCGGATGTAGCGACCGAACCGCCGGTGGTATTGATTCCCAAATCCCCGGTAAAACGCTCCAGCCACTGAACAAGCGGCTCACTGTAACTTGTCACCATCATATCCCCTTTATGTTCGGAGAGTATTTTCGGGTATGTGACCGGGTTTACAACAAGCGTGTATCCGCTGCTGTCCACGCCGTCGAGATGCGACCAGTTTTCTATAAGCGCGTCGAGTGATACCACGAAATGAGGGGTGATACCGTTCCTCAACAGCGTCTTCAGCGCGGTATCGACGCATATGACAACCATGGACGATTTCGCCACCTTTATCCATCGGCAGTTTTTATCGAGTGAAGGACCTGCCGACACTATGAGCGCGGGTATCCCTTTCAGTTTCCCGAAAAGGTGCGATATCCCCGGACTGCCCAGTATGTAGGAAAGGTTTGCAAGAATGTTCGTCTGCCAGAGCCCCGAGAGGGTGGTAATCGCCTGCAGGTTCGCATCCGCCATCGACTTTTGCCGTGAAAGCACCTCATCCAGTTGATGGTAATAGTCTGTATCGCACGAGACTGAGAGGCCGTTCTTTATCAACTGGAAATTGGAGCGGGTGAATACGCCGAACTCCTTCTCAAGCCGTACCATGACGGCATCGACCGGATTTTCACCGACAGATACGCATACGCGCGGATCGCCAAGCTCCCTGCTTAGATCAAATCCTTCAAGAAGTTTTTTAAAGTAAGCGATATTCGATTCTATGAGAAGGACGAACGCCGTCGCATCCGCGGTTTTCAAAGTTTCAACAAGCGTCTCACCGACGCCAACCCCGGCCAGTATGATAACTTCGCTGAATCCGAAAAGATTTTTGTCCGATATCCTAGAAACGTTCGCCGGAAGCTCCTGCCTTTCAAAACGTACGGTGCGCCCCCCTTCAAGGGTCATAACCATTGCATCGCCATCCACGCTCACCCTTGGATCGTCCTTGACGGACTTCAGGCGTGAGACAAGCTCCGGCTCTTTCTCGATCAAAGCCTCGATGTTTTTTTCAAAATATCCGGTTCTCACGCGCCCACTTCCCTCAACTCCATGATCTTTCCCATTAGCGTTTCTGCATCGGCGTGCGCAGGGTCGAGAATGAGTATCTTTTCCACCGCATCCTTTGCATCTTCGTACTTTCTTAGAGTGAAGCAGACACCTGCCAGGCCGAAAAGGATATTTACGTTTGCGGGATGAAGATCAAGATATCCCTTAAGCGCCTTTTCTGCGACATCCAGTTTGTTCAGCGAATACGCGGCCTGATGCAGTGTCGTCACTGCGGGGAGATTTTCAGGATTGACAGACAGCGCCTTTTGCAATTGCGCGAATCCATCCTCCTTTTTTCCTCCGTAGAATAGAGCCATGCCGAGCCCGCATATCGCTCGGTCGTTTTTCGGATTCTCCTTTACCGCCCTGGCAAAATATTCCTCCGCTTCGTTGAAGCGGGAGGAGGCGAGCCTTAATGCACCCAGGCCGATATTGCCTCTTTCGTTTCCGCCGCAGCTTACAGCTTTCAGATAATGGCTTTCAGCTTTCCCCGCTTCACCCGACTGCTGGAAGAAATCTCCCATCTTTACCAGCGCATCGGCATTATCCGGGTTGAGCGATAATGCCCCCCTTGCCGCCTGGCCGGAAGCGAGCCTGTAACCTTCTTCCCAATATTTTTTTGCGGTATCGGCGGGATTTTTCGCAAGAAGCTTACCGAGCGCTTTCCTGTAATCGTAGACCGTTTCTACACCGTCCTTTTGAAGCACGGCAACAAAGGAGCGTCCGCGCAACAATTCCTCGATATGCACAACGCTTATCCCTTCGATAAGGGAAATGAATTTCCTGAAACCTTCAATGCTGAACCGGTGGGTCGGAGCAGGGTAAAAACCCTCGTCATCCCCGTCTTGCGCGACAAGCATTGCCAACACTCCACCATTTCTCAACATTTCAACGCATTCGTTCAACCTGCCGACAATGTCCCCTTCATACAAAAAGGCGTCGTAGGAGGTTATGTAGTCGAGATCCCATGAAGAATCAATCTCGTGGTCATGCTTTTTCAGCGCAAGCCCTTTTCCTTTTTTTACAGGGCATAGAGCTGTCCTTTCAGGATGAGCATCACCGGTGGAGTATTTCGCAAAGAGCGCTTTGCACTTCTCATCATGTTTCCCGTCCCACCAATGTTTCAGCGCACGGAACATAAGACCGCGTCCGGCAATACTCAAACCCTCGCCAGTTTTATCGCCAGCTCGTTTATACGAGGCTTCCGCCTCTTCGAAACGTCCGAGCGCCATGTTCACGTCACCCTGCAACTGCGCCCTTGGGCCAGCTTCATCAACAAACTTCCCTGCAAACTGTTCAGCTTTGGCGACATCCCCTTGCGATAGAGCGGAAAGTGCGTCAGCAAGGAAATCGCTATCCCCTCTTCGGGTCACTCTTGTGCCTTTCAATTTTTCCTTGAACATCTCCGGATGCCACGGCGGGTACTCCTCGGAGGAAGCTTCCTGGTTCTGTTTTGCGCGCATTATGTATTGAAATGCGAAGAATCCGGCCATCTCCTCTTTTGTGAGATTATCCACCTGCCAGCGGCCTATCCTCATCGTTCCGCTTGCGCCTTCCTTATATATGTCGTCAACGCGCTTCGAGCTTACCTCTATCTCCGTCAGGCCTACCCTCGCAAGCATCTCCTTTATCTCATGAAGTGTAAAAAACCTTAGATGCGTCCTGTCCAGCAGTCCCTCTTCACGATAGGTCCATCTCCCCTCTATAAGGGAATTCACCAGAGAGAAATGCTGTACATTCGGAATGCTCATCACTACCGCGCCGTTCGGCGACAGGAGGCGGAGATGTTTCCGCAATACATCCTCCGGATCGACAAGATGTTCCAGAACGTCTGCGTACACAATGCAGTCGAAATAACCTGCCGGATATGGAAGCTCAACCTTCGCCACATCACCCACAAAGACGGTATCTAAAACCTTCGCGGCTTCCTTTGCCGCATGCGGGTCGTACTCGACGCCGATTACTTCCCTCCCCTGCTTTTGCTCCTTCAGGTATCTGCCGGTCTCGCCGGAAGCGCAACCTATCTCAAGTATCCTAAGCGCGGTATCCGGTACCTGCTCAGCCACTTCCGGCCTTACATTTTTAAAATAGGAACGGCCCTCCGCCGACACACTGGCGGATGGACCGTCCTCTCGGACTTTCTCTGCGAACTCCATCATTACTTTCACTATCTTCTCCAATCGATGGCGATAGGTATGCTTCTCAAGCGCCTCGCGCATCCCTTCGTTTGCAATCCTTTCCCTCTCATCGCTGTTTTCCAGATAATACTTTGCCAGCTCTGCCACGTTTTCATCGTTATAGATGACAAGATGTTTCCTGTCCTCGAAGAAATCTTCAAGCCCATCCGCATTATCGGTCAACAGCATCGCGCCAGAGGCAAGCGCCTCGAACACCCGCATGTTTAAATCGAACTTTATCGCGTTGTTGAAAACTATCCTGCTCGCGCTGAAATGCCCGGCCATCTCTTCGAGGAAAAGCCGTTTTACCGACACCTCTCCGCATCTGGCCGATATTTTTTCAAGCAGGCTTTTCCTTCTCTCGTGCGTCTGCGTGAGGCTGCCGACGAAACCGACGTCATGAATGACCTCGACATCCTTCCGCCCATGCACTTCAGGATCGCACGCAAGCGGAAGCCAATGGACGTTTCGAATACCGGCTCTCTCAAACTCCGGTATGTAGGTCCGCTGGGCCAGGAATACAACGTCGAACAGTCTTGCTACCTTCAGATGTTGATCGAAATTGATATGGGTATCTATCAGATACGCCGCTTTTGGTATTGAAAGTTTTTCTATTCCAGCGGGGGGACCGTCCAGCCCCGTATCGATCCAAAGAAAGAAGTCGGGTTTCGACTCCCTCGATACGAGGCTGTAGATAATCTCCGCGTCCCTTGCTATGCTTCTTGGCACATCCTGCGGCTTTATCTCCGCTTTCATGTTGTGCAAGTTCCAATGTTTGATCACTTCCGGCGTTATCGATGCTCCGCTTGTCACGACCGTATGCGGAGCCGTTATCGCTCTTTTAATATAGTGCGCCGTCGTTGCCGGATAATAGACATAATCGATCCAGATTCTTGCCGGTTTTGAAACCTCCAGTTTACCAGCCGGTTTAGGAGCGGCGGCTTTCTTCATCTCTTGAATAGGCTTTGCCATGCCACTCACCCTCGATGAGCCGGCCTTAACTGTTTCTTCAATGAGTCCCTTCCAGTTCTCAACAAACTCGGTTATCGGGAACCGGACCTTGACTGCGTCCCTGGCCGCCTCTCCAAATCTTGCCGCTTTCTTCTGATCCTCGAGAAATTCCCTCGCACGCGAGGAGAGCTCTTTCGTATCGTTGCTCACATAGCCGTCCACTCCGTCGGTGACTGGGGTTGTAGGATTATCGAGTGACAAGATCGGCATTCCTGTAGCCATCGCTTCGAGAAGCGCAAGGTTATAGCCGTCTTCATACGGCGACTTTGTTGTATTGAGAAAGACCCGGCAACTGCGGTAATGCATTTTCAGATCATCCCATCCGTTTGACAAGCGCGACCCGGGAATGGTCGGATTCTCGCCGAGTATGGTAGTCGGAAGCCCTTCGCATATTTTCTGCTGTTCCGTAAATCCGAGCATTAGGTCCCTCTCGCGCAACAGGTTCCCCACTCTTAGTATCGTCGCGAGATTCCCTTCGTATCCGCCGTAGAGATCTGTATCTATTCCGGGCATGATCACTCTTCCGCGCCCGAGGTTCCAATCCGCTTTCTTCGATTCCGATATGAAAACGAGTTCAGCACCTTCCAAATAGGGGCGAAGCATTTCCAGGTATGAGATCCGTTCCGCCTCACTTTTTTTACTAAGCCCTATCTCGGTGGAAAGCTTGTTGTGAAAGACCATAATCTTCGGCAGATCTTTCCACCCGGCGACCATTCCGAGATCCCTGGCGTTGTGACAGATCGCAAGGTCGATTTTCCGGTCGCTAACTCGTTGGGCGGCTTCTTCGCGGCCAAGGAGGCGGATGTTTTCAGGCAATGGGCGCATCCTGGTATCCCAAACGCGGGTCTTTCCAGCCGTTATTTCCGGCTCAACGACCAGAAATTCGTGTCCGGTTCCGGCAAGCATTGCCAGGTATGGCTCATGCCAGTTGAAGGAAAGAATTGTAATTCTTCCTCTATTTTTGACGCCCAATGTCACTCCATGAGGTAAAATTTTCCCAATTTCGCCTGTTTCCAAGCGCTATAACCTACATAGCGTGTAAAAGTGCAATTTCCATACCCTTTAACCTGCAAATAGGTTTCGTTTAATTTTCCGGGGAATATGCAATCCAAGCCCTGTTCATATATTATTATTGGCATATCTGTAAATTTACTTTAGGAGATACCGGCATTTTGAAATTTGTTTATATCGGCATCGGCGGGGCCATAGGATCGATTCTTCGATACGCCGTTGCCGGGGTGGCCCAAAAGCTGGTCAACCCGATCTTTCCGTTCGGTACCCTGGTGGTCAACATGCTCGGTAGCCTTGCAATTGGATTTTTGTGGGATGCCTTCGAGCGCACTTTGATCCCCCCCGGTTTGAGGACGTTTACCCTTATCGGGCTCCTCGGAGCTTTTACGACCTTTTCCACCTACTCACTTGAAAGTTTTTCACTCATGAGGGACGGAGAATACCGGCTCGCGATAATAAATATTCTTGCAAGCAACATCCTTTGCCTGGCAATGGTATTTGCCGGCTTCTTTTTATCGCGGTTCATTTACGGTTTTGGAAGATAGGAGCTATTAGCGCATGAAATTGTCAGAAAACGGGGTACTGGTTAGGATATTCATTTCCGAGAATGATACCTTGGAGGGGAAGGCGCTCTACGAACTGATAGTACTCAAGGCAAAGGAGATAGGGCTTGCCGGGGCGACCGTATTTCGAGGGGTGATGGGTTTTGGCTACCATTCCAAGATGCACACCTCGAAAATACTGCGTCTCTCCGAGGAGCTTCCGCTTGTTGTGGAAATAATCGATTCCCGCGAAAACCTTGCCAAACTCCTCCCCTTTCTTGATGAAACCGTAAAGGAGGGGCTGGTCACAATGGAAAATGTAGAGGTGATAAAATACAGGGAAAATAAAAAATAACAGCCAAAAACATTCTTTAAGAATAATGGCGAAGAACGGCGGCGCACCGGCAACCGAACCATATCCAGCCCCGTTTTTTTTAAATGCATTCAATAGTTGGGTTTAAGCCTGAGAAATAATAGAATGTCACAGAGGGACAAAATGAAATATAAGCACGAAAAAGACATCATCTCCCGGATGTACAAGGAATTTCCGGCTACAGTATCGGAAATCGACATCAAGATGCTTCGAAGCATTCAAGACGAGTTCACCGCCGGATTCAAACTCCTCGCAAATCAGGGCCCTTTTGTCACAACCTTCGGCTCGGCGCGAATAAAACCTGGAGATCCTGTTTACGCTCTCGGCGTGAAACTGGGGGAAGCTCTCGCAAAGGAAGGCTACGCGGTTCTTACCGGCGGCGGCCCCGGATGTATGGAGGCGGTGAACAAGGGGGCAAAGGAAGCAAACGGGAAATCAATGGGAATCAACATATCCATCCCTATCGAGCAGAATTCGAATCCATACGCCATCCCCTCTATTACCATGAACCATTTCTTTGTGCGGAAAGTCCTCCTGCTCAAATTCTCCACGGCATACATATTCCTCCCCGGAGGTTACGGCACTCTCGACGAGCTCTTTGAAACCATCACCCTGGTACAGAATGGAAAGATCAAGAAACTGCCGATAATTCTTATCGATACCGCATTCTGGCATGGCCTCATGGAATGGATAAACGAACGCCTGATAACAGACGGGCTGATAGGGCCCAATGATACAAAATACTTCAAGATCGTAGACACTGTTGAGGAAGCTATAGAGGTTATAAGAACTACATTAACAGCATGAAATACAACATGAAAGACGGCTCCACAATATGCGGGAACTGCGGCAAACCTATTAAACCAAACAGCAGCGTCGCTGTCATGGAAGGGGCCAAGGACCCGGTTATCTGCCACGCCGAATATGACTGCTCCCCCGCCGGCAACTGCCGGTACGGATTCTGGGGGAACGGAAAACTTGAATCGGTCTTCGGAGAGATTGAACAGTGTTGAAGCAACTTGAAAATCTCCTTGCAGCCAATCGCGAAACTCTTGTGCGGGAGTGGGCAAGACTTATGCAGGAAAGTTCCGCGTCATACGGAAGCCGACCGGTCAACGAACTTCTCGAAACATGCGGTCTCGCTTTCGATGCCTACTCATCGCACATCATGGAGCATGGAAGCGGAAAGCTGGACGACTTTATCGACTACATCGTTATCAAAAGGGTAACGGCGAAATTCTCGATAAGCGAGGTGCAGCATGCATTCAGCCTTTTCAGGACCATTACGACACCGATAATATTATCGGAACTTGACGCAAAGCAGAGCCTCGCGGCGATAGAGGCAATCGACAGATCGGTAAACCACGCGATATTCTCATTCAGCGAAAAATACCAGAAGACGATCGACAACGAGATGCTGGAGATAAACCGCACGCTAACGCAAACAATGCAAAACCTGAAAAAGGAGAAGGATACGGCAACCAGAGCGAACCTTCTAAAGGATCAGTTCCTGGCAAACATTTCGCACGAACTCCTCACCCCTCTTACGAGCATAATCGGCTACAGCAAGATGATGATCGGCAAGATGGATATCAACTCGATTTCACGTGACAAATTCAAGGTCATATACGACCAGGGGAAAATACTGCAACACCACATAAACACGCTCATTCTTTTTTCCCAGATAAACTCGGGGCAGGCAAAGAGGAACAACGACTCGCTCGACCTGAAAGGATTGCTGGAAAAATGCATCAACGAGGCGCTTGGATTCCTTCCGCTTAATAACTGTAAAGTGAATCTAGTCTGCCAGGGAACTCCGCACCTCATTACAGCCGACGGGGAAAAGCTCCGGTTCGCCATATATGAGCTCATATTCAACGCTATAAAATTCTCTCATCACGATTCGTGCGTGGACGTAATATGCAGTTATGAGCCCGACATTGTACGGATATCCGTAAAGGATATAGGAATAGGGATAAATACCGATAATCTTGAAACCATTTTCTCCCCCTTTTTTCAGGTAGACGGATCGCTGACTCGCTGTTACGGAGGGAGCGGCCTTGGCCTTGCCATGATCCGGAAGGTCGCGGAGCTGCATCAAGGCTCGATTCATGTTGAAAGCACTCCCGGCAACGGGAGCCGGTTCACGCTGGAGATCCCTTTCGTTCCGCCCCGGCATCACTGACCATCCGGCAGTACTTTTCCCTTGAGACATTCAAGGATGGGATGTAAATTGTATAGTTCAGTTTAGTAAAAATAGAAGGAGTAACTCATTGGCAAAACATGAGAAATTTGTAGAAGAGGGGAGCATGATCTTCCCTTATACACTAATAATATCGGGAGCGATTCTGTGCACAATCGCCTTGATCGAAAGCTATTTGCAGGTGACCAAGTCACCCATGACCCTGCTGGAAATAGCGCATCAATACGGAGTACTGGTTCAGTACAATCACGCGCTTGAGCCAAACCGCGGGATATGGCACCCTATCGCCTGGGTAGGCTCCACATTTTTCTGCCTGATGATGCTATATTCGGTAAGGAAGCATTTCTCATTCATGTACGGCTTAGGTCCCCTCCGCCACTGGCTGAACGTACATATGTGGCTCGGCATAGTCGCTACCGTATTCGTGACTACACACACAACCTATAAGATAGGCGGCCTCGTCTCTATCTCCTTCTGGTCGATGATCCTCGTGGCGGGTAGCGGCGTGATAGGACGCTATATCTACATACAGATTCCGCGAGGCATATCCGGAAACGAGCTAAGGGTAGACGAGATAAAGGAGATAATGACCGAAATAAACCAGGAGATAGAGCAGTATGCGCTAGAGGACCAGAACATACTCCACTATTTCGAGCAGATATCCGGCCCGAAAAAGGATCCGGATATGTGGGTTGGAAAAGCTGTTTTCCTTATGATGGCCAACGATATCGGCAACTTCTGGAGGATGATGAAGATCAGGCGTGAACTCCGCCATAACGACAATATTGACCACCACATCAGGAAAAGGCTGATAAAGCTCATTCATGAAAAAGGTGGGCTTGTCCGCTCCAGCAACTTTTTAGCCGCTTCGCAGAGCCTCCTGCACTATTGGCACGTGTTCCATAAGCCGTTCGCAATTATCATGTTCGTCATCATGTTCCTTCACATAGGCATATATTACCTATTCCGCGCTAACGCGTAAGGGCAGGCGAAAATGGACAACATACCAAAGATCCTCATCGACAACATCGTCCCGCTTACCGGGGCGGTCATGGTCATTCTATTCGTCCTCCCCTACATTTGGATGCACAACAGACATTCCAAAAAGGTGAAAGGGAGGCAGAAGGAGGCGGAGAACTTCGGCCTGCGCGAGCCTGTTAGCCTTCATCCGAAGGTGAACAGGGATATCTGCATCGGAAGCGGCGCCTGCATCAAGGCCTGCCCGGAGAAGGAGATCCTCGGCACCATCCACGGGAAGGCAGAGACGGTATTCGCATCCCGGTGCGTCGGCCACGGCGCTTGCGCGCGAGCCTGCCCTGTCGGCGCCATCGAACTGGTGTTCGGCACCGAGAAGCGCGGTGTCGACATCCCTCAGGTCTTTCCGAATTTTGAAACGAACGTCCCCCGCATATTCATAGCCGGAGAGCTCGGCGGAATGGGGCTTATCAGGAACGCCATGCTCCAGGGGCAGGAAGCCGTCCAGTACATCGCCGAGGACCTAAAGGAGTTGGGCTCTTCGAAGAAGCCCGATGTTTACGACCTGATAATCGTAGGGGCCGGTCCGGCTGGCCTGGCGGCATCTCTTCAGGCGAAGGCTTCAAATCTCAAATACATAACCCTGGATCAGGAATCCTCATTTGGTGGAGCGATACTCTCCTACCCCCGCGCAAAGATCGTTATGACAAGCTCGGTCAAGGTTCCTTTATACGGGAACGTCAAGCTGAAAGAGATGTCGAAAGAATCGCTTCTTGATGTATGGAATGATATCGTCGACAAAACCGGAATAGTCGTTGATGGCGGAGAGAAAGTTGAAGAGGCAAAATCCGCGGACGGGAATTTCATCGTAAAGACGAACAAGCGGACGCTTAAAACGAGATTTCTGCTCCTGAGCATCGGCAGAAGAGGCTCCCCTAGAAAACTCGGAGTTCCCGGCGAAAAACTGCCGAAGGTGATGTACCGCCTCTTGGAGCCGGAAAAATATCAGAACAACAAGATTATTGTTGTGGGAGGGGGCGACTCCGCTGTTGAGGCGGCAGTAGCGCTCGGCTCGCAATTGGGCAACCAGGTAGACCTCTCCTACCGCAAGGAGAGCTTCGCGAGGATCAAGGAGGGGAACAGAACCCGCCTTAACGAAGCGGTCAAAACCGGCAAGGTAAAACTTGTCATGTCGTCCAACGTTATTGAGATAAAGAAAGAATCTGTCGTTTTGGAACAGGGGGGTAAAACTTCCGAACTGCCGAACGACTATGTTTTCGTATTTGCCGGAGGCGAACTCCCAAACGACTTCCTCCGCAAGGTTGGCATCGAAATAGAAACGAAGTTCGGCACGCGGTAGTTTATTGCCTTACACCCAGCCCTGCCAGCGCGGGGCTGAACCTTTTTCGAAATCCTGAGCCCGCTGCTTTACTATCAGAAGCGGTAGCCGATGAGGGCGAAGACGGATGACGACCTCCACTCGTTATCGGCCTGAGCGATAAAGACTGAGTCTACGTCAAGATATTTCTCTTCCGATATCTCATAGCTGACTGAGCCGTAAAAACTTTTCCCTTTGTACCAGTTCAGCGAGCCTCCGTACATCGTCTGCCTTAGCTTGTTCGAGGCCTTGTCCTGGCTATTTTCCATGACCGTAGCGTTCACCTCGGCGCTTATGTTGGTCGATATGTCCGCGCCGAGAGAGGTGCGGTATGTGTTCGACTGCGAGGTGAAGTAGTTAATATCGTTATATGAAAAATCGAAAAAGAGATATCTGAACAGCCCGCTCTTCCTTAGACCGAGGGTATACATCTCCGCCGACTTGTTATCGCTCTCCCTTGTGCGGTGGTCGTACCTTGCATAAAGGTTCGTCCCCCTGCTGATATTCAGTGTTCCGTTCACTCTGTATGATTTCTGCAGTTCGCGATTTATATCGTAATCCATCGATTCGTACAGCTGTACCGCCCTGTACTGGTAGTATGTAAATCCGAGTCTTGCCACTCGGCCTATCCTGTAGCCGACCGTTGCAAGAAGATGCGTCAGATCGAAACCGCCATCCAGCACGTTGTGATCCCCTCTTCCCGATGCGTATACGTTCAGTTTGTCGTTAATGCGCCAGTCATAGTTTGTGAACATGAAAGAGGAATCTTCTTTACCATTATAAATGGAAGAAGCGTATCCCCCCGAGATACCGTACTTTTTCTCCCTCTTGAAACCAAATAGGCCATACGTCACGAACTCCGACGACAGGCGATCAATGTGCGGGTCGGGCTGTGTGCCGCCGAACATGCCGAAGCCTGATAGCTCCCCCGTATAATGTTTCAGCGACACTCCGTCGATACCCGCGCCGGGAACATCCGCCACATAATGCCTCCCCAAAACAAGGTCTGTGTTCCAGAACCCTTTCTGAATTTCAAGGTTTGCATCCCTGATCCTTGTTTCGGGGATGTTCTCGTTCAGATCGCTTTCGCCCGTTCCCCTCGTTCTCGCGTCAAGGTTGATGAACTTGTTCTCCCCCATGAACTCAGACGCAGTGAGCTTCACCCGCGTATCCCAATAGTTGTACTTGTAGGCGGACGAATCGTCTTTCAGCTCGAAGAACGAGGCGGAGAGGTTTCCGGTGACTTTCGCATGGGCAGGCCAAGCCTGTACCAGAGAGAGGAGAATGGCCGCAATAACAAATATTTTTTTCATCAGTCGTCGCAAACTCCACCGTGAAGGTCTCGCCCGTCGTCAAAATTCCTGTCCGTAACCTTGTGGCAGTCGGCGCACCAGGCGGGATCGCACCGCGGCTGGCCATTGTGTTCATGGAGGAAGTTCGTATCTTTCCTGGTCATCGCTGGATGGTTATGGCAGTCTTCGCACTGCTGTTCTAGTGTTGCGCCGGGGAACTTCAATTCGCTAGAACTTATCAAATGGCACCGGTCACATTGGTCTTCCAATGGCACGTGGCGGCCATTGAATGTCATAGTGGTATGGCCGTAAGACGCCGGTAGCCAGCCAGATGTCTTGTGGCAAACACCGCATTCAAGATTTGTCGGGTCTGCATGCCCCAACGTGGTTGTGCTGTTGTATTCGTCCATATGGCAATCCTTGCAGATCCTTTCAAACGTTGCCCCGGTGAACTTGGCGAGAAGATTGACGGACGCGGCCTGATGGCATTTCAGACAATCAGACTTCGCCGTCAAATGTTTTCCGGAGAATGTCATTTGAGCATGTACGTAGCCGATGGCAGTCCATGTCATCGCAGTCGTGGGATGGCACGACGCACATGTGGTGATCGCATCCGTGGCGGCATGCCCAACCTTTGAGTTATCCGACGCCGCCTCGTTATATTCGGTCAAATGGCATATGTTGCAGTCCGTAGCAAGCTCCGCGGTCAGATATATGTCGAGCAGATCGGACGATTTTGGTTTGTGACACTTATCACATGTGTCTTTTATCGGTTTGTGCGGTCCCAAAAATGTCATTGTGTTGTGACCGTAAGACGCCGGTTTCCATTGACCAAGCGTAAGGTGACACTTCATACATTGAACCGTTTCGTCCACAACGGAATGGGCGACCAGAGCAATATCCGTGTTTGCCGCAGTGAACTCGGGCTGGTGGCAATACTCGCATTCGGTCTCCATCGTTGCGCCTGTGAATTTGGCGAGGAGCACTAATGAGGTTTTTTCATGGCATTTTACACAGTCCTGCTCAATCGGCTTGTGACCATTTGAGAAGGTCATCGCGATATGCCTATAGCTTATCTGTTCCCAAGTCATGGAACCTATCCCGTGACACTGACTGCAGTCTGTCGCCGCGTTTGCGACCTGATGGCCAATAGTCGAATTATCCGATTTTGCCGCATTGTAATCCTCTGTGTGGCAGAGGTTGCAATCGGTCGGGGCCTCAGCGCCGGGCCAAAGCACAGCCCAATTCGCCGTGTTATGACACTTTTCGCACTCTTTTTTTAGAATCCTGTGGGCACCGTTAAACGACCAGATCTCATGCGCGTGATCAGTTGCCGGAACAAACGAATAAACCTTGTGACAATCCTGACAATCGGTGCGCGACAGCGAGTGGAACATAGTCAGCTTCGGATCGAGGAACTCCTTGGCGTGACACTGCAGGCAGTCAACGGGGACATCCCTGTAAATACGGTTCTGATGGCAGTCACTGCACTTGGCGATCCTGTGCCTCCCTTCAAGACGGAAGCCGGTATTGTTATGCGAGAAGAGTTCCGGCAGCCAGCTTTTTGCGGAATGGCAATCACCGCAATCGGTGCCGAACTGCCTGAAGTGCGGATCGGTATGACAGTACGTGCAATCGGAACCGGTGAGGCCGTCATATCTCCCTTTGACCTTGTGACACTCGGCACAACGGGCCTGTGCATGTGAGTATTTAAGCGAGAATCCGGTCATGTCGTGGAAATAGCTCTCCGGCTGCCAGTTGTAACTGTTATGACACTCTTCGCATTTTTGGCCAAACTCCCCTTTATGCTTGTCGTCCTTTTTATGACAGGCATAACATGTGGTCTCAAGGGGTTTCCAGACCGTCTGCTCGTTTTTCTTCATATGGCATTTTTCGCACTTGGTCTCCGCGTGTTTCCCTATAAGTGAGTATTTGCTGTCCCTGTTATGCTGGAACTTAAGCTCCTTCCACCCCTTTGCGGTATGGCAATCGTCGCACTTTTTATCCTTGAACTGGTCACCATGCGTGAAGGCCCCCTTCTCTTTCGTGTCGTGGCAGCCTTTGTTGTTGCACTCCTTTGTGTCTATCGGTTTGTAGTGAGGCTTTGTGGTTGCAGGATCGATAAGGTGGCATTTTTCGCATTTAACCTCGGCGTGCTTCCCTTCCAGCTTGTACCCCTTGTATTTGGGATTGTCATGCTTGAATGTCGGCTCCTTCCACGCCTTGGTGGTGTGACAATCATCGCACCTCTGCCCCTTGAACTGCTCGCCGTGCGTAAGACCGCCGCGCTCCTTGGTATCGTGGCATTCTGCCGAATTACACGTCTTTGTGTCGAACGGTTTAAATCGGGCCTGTTTTGTTGTCGGATCCGGCCTGTGGCATTTTTCGCATTTCAGTTCCGCATGCTTCCCATCCAGTTTGTACCCTTTGTACTTGGGATCCTCATGCTTGAACAGCGTCTCTTTCCACGCCTTGACCGTGTGACAGTTTTCGCACTTCTGCCCCTTGAACTGCTCGCCGTGGGTAAGGCCGCCGCGCTCCCTGGTGTCATGGCAATTTGGGGTGTTACATGTGCTTGTATCAAACGGTTTAAAGAGAACCTCCTTCGTGCCGGGGTCGGCCCTGTGGCATTTTTCACATTTAACCTCGGCGTGCTTCCCTTCCAGCTTGTACCCTTTGTACTTTGAGTCCTCATGCTTGAATTCCGACGGTTTCCAGCCGTTGACGGTATGACACTCTTCGCACTTTCTCCCCTTGAACTGCTCGCCATGGGTGAAGAACCCGCGTTCCTTCGTGTCGTGACAGCCGGGAGCTGTGCAGGTATCGTACTTCTCGACGGTGAATATCCCCTTGTCCTTCTGCGGATGACAAGTCTCGCATTTTGCCTTCAGGTGTTTGCCACGTAATGGATATTTTGTCTTGTCGTGATTAAAGAGCGTTTCCTTCCAGTCCTTTTCGGTATGGCAAGTCTCGCACTCCTTGCCGAGTTTGCCTTTATGTTTATCGTCTTTTTCATGGCAGGCAAAACAGGTTGTTTGAAGGCCAAGAAAACTTCTTACCCCTTTTTTTGTTTTGGCTGTATGGCATTTCTCACAATCAACCTTTTCGTGCTTGAAGAGAAGCTTGTAGCCGGTGGCGTTATGGTCGAATTTTTTCTGATCCCACTCTATAAGGGTAAATGCCGTCCCCTTATGGTCGGGATGGCACTCTATACACTTTTTATCGCTGACGGTCGTATGATATCCCTTGCGCGCCTTGAGCCGCTCGTTGATATCCTTATGACAGTCCAAGCACCCTTCATTCGGTATCCCCCCCCTTAGAGCATGACATTTTGTGCAGTTTGTCAGCCCCTCCACCTCATCATGAAGGTAAGAGAGGTCGCCCGGGGAGATCAATGTACCGAGTGATTCGGCATTCGCGAGCGATGGGAAAGCGAAAATCGCCAGCAACAAGGAAATTATCACCATGAATTTCGGCAAGGCAGGTATTAAAGCCTTTGATTCAAAGTCTTTCTTTATTATGCTCAATTTTTCCTCTGCTTATGCGTGACTTACCAAGCGGAGCAAGGATTGATTCGCTTCAATCCCGAATCTGTCTCCGTATATCTCAATAAAGGCTCAAATTAATTTATTCTAACAAAAATTATTTTAATTCCCTTGCATAATATCTCGGTATCGACAGTGGTATTCGTATATTTTACAGGCACTTACAATTGTTTACATTTTTATGCACGTCTTTCGTACATTTCAACGATAGTTTTCCCTGTCTATAATTTTACATTTTATTTGGCCTTTTTAAGCCTTTTTCTTAGTTGGATGAGCCGGCTAAAACGTATGTTTTTCTTTGTTTAAATCTAGCCGTCGGCTCTTAGGAGAATAAGCGTTATGTTATCTTTTCCGCCATTTTCGTTTGCCATCCTGACGAGGAGATGACCGCACTCTTCGAGGTTGTCCAGGTACGACATCAGTATATCCAGAAGCTGTTCCTCCTCAACCATATTGGTGAGGCCATCGCTGCAGATCAGAAACAGATCATTTTTTCTTGGTGTTGCTATGCTGATATCCACTTTTGCCTTATCCATATGACCAAGCGCCCTCACAAGCCCGTCCCTGTGCGGAAGTTTTTCCAGCTCGGTCCTGGAATATATGTTTTTTTTCAACTCCTGCTCGAAGAGGTTATGATCTTCAGTCATTCTCAAGATGCGGTTTCGCCTGAACCTGTATATTCGGCTATCGCCAACGTGCGCCAGGAACAGAAGCCCAAGCGCTGTATGCATGGTTGCCACGGTAGTCCCCATCCCCATGAGTTCCTGTTTTTTTGTAACAGCTTCCTTTATCGCGTCGTTTGCGATCATTATTGAGAGGGCGAGCTTCTTTTCCGGAAGCACCATGTCTTTGGGAAACGAGTGGCGCTTGTTGATATCCTTTTCGGTTATGTTGGGATTTTCGAGAAAGAAGGACTCGATAGTTTTTAACGCGAGTTTGCTGGCAACTTCCCCCGCGGCGTGACCGCCCATCCCGTCAGCTACCAGGTAGAGCCCCAAATTCACATTCACCAATACGGAGTCTTCGTTGTTAGTTCGCCGTTTCCCAACGTCCGTTATCGCGAAGTGTGAATACTTCATCTTTTCTTCCTGCCTCCTTTCCTTGCTCCCTTGCTCCCTTTCTTATGGAGAAGATAGTCAATGGAATCCAATAGCGCTTGCCAGCTTGCTTCGATGATATTTTCCGAAACACCTACTGTCCCCCACTTGCCGCCGGAATCATCGCCGGATTCTATGAGAACCCGCGTCTTCGCCTTTGAACCGGATGTTTCATCGAGTATGCGCACCTTGAAATCAAGGAGACGGATGTTGCGAAGTTCGGGATAATAGTCTGTAAGAGCCTTTCTGATGGCCCTGTCCATCGCGTTTACCGGCCCGTTCCCTTCCGCGACCGCGTGATGCACCTCTCCGTCAGGGGTCCTTACCATTATCACCGCCTCGCTGAAAGGTGTCATCTGGTCGGACGAGATGGAAACTATCGTTCTTGCCCGTAGAACGTCGAATTTCTTTTCCCATTCACCCTTGGCCTTTTTCATTAATATCTCCAGCGATCCGTCCGCCCCTTCAAAAAGGAAACCCTGATTTTCAAGTTCCTTGATGTTCGCGACAATGCTTTTCGCTACCGGGTCGCCCGACTCGATATCTATACCATACTCGCGCGCCTTCGCAAGAATGCTCCCCTTCCCGGCAAGGTCCGATATGAGAATGCGTCTGCTGTTGCCGACCATTTCCGGCGCAATATGCTCATATGTTTTCGAATTTTTCAGAACCGCGTCGACATGCAGTCCCCCCTTGTGGGCAAACGCTGAATCCCCTACATACGGCTGATGGATGCGGTGCCTCATGTTCGCCATCTCGTACACATAGAGAGAGGCTTCCCTCATTTTTTTCATGTTTGAGGGTGAGATGCAGTCATACCCCGCTTTCAGCTGAAGCGCCGGAACCACGGAACAGAGATTGACATTTCCGCACCTCTCCCCTATTCCGTTCATCGTTCCATGCACCTGCAACGCGCCTGCCCTGACGGCGGCTATCGTATTCGCCACCGCGGTATCGGTATCGTTATGGCAGTGTATCCCCACCTTGCCGTCGACCTTGCTTATGACATCGGCGACAATATCCCCCACATCGTGAGGGAGGAAACCGCCGTTCGTGTCGCAGAGGATCACCCAGTCGGCGCCGGCGTCCAGCGCCGCCTTCAGCGTTTTTACGGCATAATCTGGATTGCTCCTGTACCCGTCGAAAAAATGCTCCGCGTCGAACATCACCTCTTTTACGCGCGATTTGAGATAGCGAATGGAACCTGCTATCAGCTCAAGATTGACGTCTCTGCTGACCTTAAGCACGTCGGTTACATGGAGGTCCCAGCTTTTTCCGACGATCGTTACAACGGGTGCGCCGCATTCTACGAGGAGTTTCAGGTTAGGGTCCTTTGCAGGGGTGAACTTCGGACTGTGAGTGCTTCCAAAAGCGGCGACCTTGATGTTTTTAAGCTTCAGCTTTTTTACTTCCCTGAAGAACGCCTCGTCCTTCGGGTTTGAGCCGGGGAATCCCCCTTCAATATAATGGAAACCGAGGTCATCAAGTTTCTTGGCTATACCGAGTTTATCCTCCAGCGAGAAGGAGACGTCTTCCGCCTGACTCCCGTCCCGCAGTGTGGAATCATAGATCAGTATCTGCCTTGCCGCTTTCACTTTACCGTTTTTTCTTTCTCCATTTCAAAACCGTCATGAAGCAGTTTTACCGCCTTGTCTATTTCGTCTTTCCTTATTACGCACGAAACTTTTATTTCGGACGTCGATATCATCTGGATGTTTATCCCGCCATCAGCCAGAAGGCGGAACATCCTTGCCGCAACACCGGTATGGCTCCTCATGCCGACGCCGACGATGGAAACCTTACCGACATTCTCTTCCAGCAGAACCTCGCGGGCCTTGATTTCACTTGCCGCCCCTTTCAGTCCAGAAAGAGCCTTCTTCGACTCGTCGCTGGGAACCGTAAGAGAAATACTTGTAAGCCCCTTCTCCCCTACGTTCTGAATTATCATATCAACGTTTATGTTGTGATGCGCCAGCGAGTCGAAGATCTTCGCGGCGCAACCCGGTTTGTCGGGTACGTCTGCAATGGTGATCTTCGCCTGATCCTTGTTGTACACAACCCCTGAAACCAAAACCTCTTCCATAGAAGGCTCCTCCGCTGTTACCCATGTACCGGGTCCGTTTGTAAAAGATGATTTTACCAGAATCGGCATGTTATATTTCGCGGCAAACTCAACCGACCTGGTCTGCAATACCTTCGCGCCGAGACTCGCCATCTCCAGCATCTCTTCGTACGAGATCCTGTCGATCCGTCTCGCTTCGGGAACGATTCGCGGATCGGTCGTGAATACTCCATCCACATCGGTGTATATCTCGCACTGATCCGCTTTCAGCGCCACGGCAAGCGCAACCGCGGTTGTGTCCGATCCCCCTCTGCCGAGCGTCGTGACCGAATCAACCTCCTCGCTGTACCCCTGAAAACCGGCTACAACAACCACATGGTCCCGCTCAAGCCATTTGAATATGTTCTTTGTATCAATGTTCCTTATCCTCGCCTTGGTATGCGCTCCATCTGTGAATATGCCGGACTGCCTCCCCGTAAGCGAAATTGCGTCTATCCCGCGCGATTTCAGGATCATCGCCAGTAGCGGGATGGTTATCCTTTCACCGGAAGAGAGGAGCATATCCATCTCCCTTTCATCCGGATTGTCGCTCGCCTGCTTTGCCAGTTCGACAAGAGAGTTGGTTTCCCCCGCCATCGCGGAAAGAACGACCACCATGCGGTTCCCTTCCGCCTTTCTTGAGGCAACCTTGTCTGCGACTTTTTTCAGCCGCTCGACATCAGCTACCGACGTTCCTCCGTACTTCTGAACTATAAATGCCATAATTTTCTAATTGTATCTTTTATGCATCCAAGGTTAAAGAGATTCTATTATAAAAAAACCCTTACTTTTTTTATAAACCGCTGATGTACACCGATAACTTCACGCATCCCTTCCAGGATTTTTAATAGTGCGCTTTCTTCCCGGTTATCTCACTTAAACTGATTTTTATTATCGCTACCTTGCTGGTTTCCTTTTCTGTAAATACAAATTCACGGCTGTCGTAGTGCGCCATCAGTATCTTGAGAGCTTCCAGCTTTTCCTCTGTATCCTCTACCAGCTCAGCCGTGCCAAAGCCTATAACGCTCTTATATTTCGCCCCCCAGTCGCACGCGATATCACCTTTTCTTTCGAGTTCATACCCGGTTTCAAACTCAACACATACGTTGCTGTTTGCGGCGATAATGTCGAGTTTTCGCCCCTTTATTGCGCAATGCACATAAACCTTCATCTCCCTGTACCCGAAATTAACCGGTACGACATACGGCATATCTCCGTCGCAAAGGCCTATCCGGCAGATCTCAGCGCTTTTTATCACCGATTCCATTTCTGAAATATCTGTAATTTCCTTGTCTTTTCTATGCATTGGCGAATTATATGCTAAGCCGAAATGGCCCGCTATGAATATTTTGCCATGAACAAGCCTTAAGGCGAGAGATATGCCGCAGTCACCAGTGGTCCGGGAAATCGGCCATTATCCTGTCTGAAACCTCCAGAAAGTTCTTGATGGTAGGATTTAAATCGTTCGCCGTAACCACCTTCTCCCATAACCTTTCACCCGTTTTGAGGTTGATGAGAAAGGCGCTCATAGCGGACCGTCCATGTCCCACCTTTGGATCGGTCGAAAATACCTCCCCGGAAATGTGAAATACCATCACTGCGTCCCCTCCGATCCCGAGCTCGCCCGCCTCCGTGAAATAGTTCTGGTTTCCCTTATGAAGATTCCTGTGGAAATTTATCAGGATAGACTCCTTTTCACTATCCCGTGAGAAAGGGAAATTTATGAAAAGCGGCGGAACTTGTTCTTCCTCCCCCTGCACGATCCCCTGCTCCGTCTCACCTGTTTTGAGTTTCAGGACGTTTTTATTGTCGAGCCATGCCCCTACCGAGGAATCCAGGGTGCTGGATATGCTATACCCCTTCTCCCGAAGGACATAGGAGATGTGTTTCACCACTTCATAGCTAACCTTCCGGTTGAAGGGGATATCTATATAATCGTTCCTTACACCGTCAAGCACGGCGGAATCCCCCATCAGCGTGAGAGACGCCATCTTTTTTATGGCAAGCGTCGCTTCATCGGAACCTCCATTATCTCCCGTTTTGCCGGACCGCTCTTCAGCAAAAGACAGGCATGGATATGAAACGGACAACATAAACAGGAGTCCCAGTTGAGCGAACAACCTGATACTTACCTTCATTCCTGCACCTCTTCACTACAAAACATGTTTACTATTCAAGGGATAATTAGAAAGGGTCGAAACCCGTTAACAATCCACGGCTATTCTACAAAAGGGGAGAGTCAAATGCCACCCCCAACACATAACTATCTCCTCAGAAACGACCGGGTCAGGGCGCAAAACCGGCCGTCAGTGAATTCCCCAAACAGTAGCAGATGGAGGGAATAGGCACTTTTCCAGTGTCCCGCGGATTATCAGTCACGCGGAACACCCGGCAATCAATCTCTACGGTACTTTAAAATGTCTATTAGTGCTGATGCTCCCCGCTTTCATGACCTTCATGCTCCATTGATTGCCCCGACATTGCGGAGCCGCCGGATCTGATCTCGGGATGCCTTATCTCACCGCCAAGGCTGGAAGCGCGCCCCATAAGAAGAAGGGTAATGATCGACATCGCGATCACGCCGTTCATTGACCATGCTGGAAGTTTTCCACTGTTCTTTTGGTTGAAAAGACCTGCGCCAGCGAGCGCGCCAAGGATAAGCACGGCTATAAATGCCGCCTCTGCCGCCTCCTCATGTTCCTCAATGTACTTCTCTTCTACGCCAGCCATCTTCTCAATCTTTTCCTCTGCAGCCTCGCCTGAGAAGAAGGCCGGAAAGCTCAATAAAGTTATCGCGACAAAGAAGGTGAAACTGAATTTCTTCAGTTCTTCGCTCTTCGCATAGAACGCGTAAGCCAGGATGCCGATGCCCAACAGCGAGCCTATTACCGGAATATGATTTAATGCCAAGTGTACGTGTGCGGGATTCATAACAAACTCCTCAAAGATAATATTGTTGCTTACTGCAAGAACATTTCCACAAGATATAAATTTATCATTTGTATATAAATTTTTCCAGCTATCCTGCTTTTGAGGAACCGGGAAAACGGTTTTACTGCTTCGTGGGGAATCTTTTCATCACCTTTTTGGCAAGTTTTCCCATCTTTGGCATAGTCGGGGATGAGCTGGTCTCCTCCGCGCCGGCCCATACGACCTCTCCCGATTTCAGTTCTATCAGGTACATCCGTATCCACATGCCGTCCTCCGACTTCATATCCCCATCGGCTTTTCCCCCGCTGAAAATCACGATGAAAAAGTTGTAAATTCCCTTTAACACCTTTTTACCCCATGAATCGACAAACCCCCCTTCCTGGACGACCAGGAGACCGTCGCTTATGAATCCAAGCGATTTTGACCCTTTGATAGACTCCGCGTCCCTCTTCAAAAGCCCTTTATGCAGTTCCAGCAATCTCTCCCTCACTTTTTCATTGTCATCGTATGCGGTTTCAATGAAGAACGGCGGGATGGAAGTTTTATGTTTGATGCTCGATACTGACCGCTCGGAAGGATCATATATCACTTTGTATTCCGTGAACCCGTTGAATGTCGCGCCTATGGATGCTACTTCTGTTTTTCCAGTCTTATATCCAGCCTCTTTCAGCTTCCCGGCAATTTTTCCGGCTGAATCGTTGCCCATATCGAGATTTTCCGGCACATCCACCATGTCTTTCAGCCCGAGGATATCCTTTGCAACGGAGACGTCTATGAGAACCGATATCTCAGACATCTTTTTGACATCGTTCGGTTTTTCCCTGTACCCGAGTGTACTGGCGCATCCATAGGAAAACAGAACCAAAAAAGCAAAAATATAGATCTTCATCAGCTTCACCATACATCCCCTCACTCAGTTTTAAAAAACTCCCGTTATCACCCAAGTCTCGTATCAAGCGCGTCTCTCAGCGATTCGCCGAGGAGGTTGTACGCGAGCACTGTTATGAGTATTGCCAGCCCTGGAAAAACAGATAGCCACCAGGCGAACTCGATATAGTTCTTCCCTTCCGTAAGGATGCTCCCCCAGCTCGGCGTGGGTGGCTGAACCCCGATACCGAGAAAGGACAAGGCGGATTCAGTCAAAATAGCCCCAGCTATTCCGAGAGTAGCCGATACAAGTACCGGAGCCATGGCATTCGGCAGGAGGTGGCGGAAAATGATTATTATGTCCCTCTGCCCTATCGACCTCGCCGCCGGGATAAAATCCCTCTCCTTCAATGAAAGGAACTCCGCCCTTACCAGGCGCGCGACACCCATCCACCCCGTAAGCCCTATGACTATCATGACATTCACGATGGACGGTTCAAGCATCGCGATAACCGCCAGGATAAGAAAGAATGTCGGAAAGGTGAGCATCACGTCGACGAAACGCATCATTACTTCGTCGACAAGACCGCCGTAGTATCCGCTTATGGCGCCGACGATTATCCCGATAACGGTTGCTATTCCAACCGAGATAAAGCCTACCATCAGCGATATTCTCGCACCATAGATCATCCTGCTCAATACGTCACGGCCAAGCTCGTCCGTTCCAAGCCAGTGCTTCAGGTTAGGCGGCTCCAACAGGATCGATGTGTTTACGTCGGACGGATCATAGGGTGAAATGAACGGGGCAAGAAGGGCGACCGAAAAGAGGAACAGAACGATCGCCCCTCCGGTCATGGCAAATGAATCCCCCTTCAGGCGGTTCCAAACATGGTTCCAGAATGAGCCTGAACTGCCGTTACTCATACTTTATCCTCGGGTCGGCAATTGCGTAACTGAGGTCCGCGACGAGGTTCCCTATAAGCGTAAGCGTTGCGCCGATAACAAGTATCCCCATGACCAGCGGATAATCACGCGACATGACAGATTCGTAAAAGAGCTGTCCCATCCCCGGGATGGAGAATATTGTCTCGAATATTACTGACCCCCCTATGAGCGACGGTATCGAAAGGCCGACTATCGTCACTATCGGGAGAAGGGCGTTCCTTAGCGCGTGGCGGTAGTAGACACTCTTTTCATGGCACCCTTTCGCGCGCGCGGTTGTTATGTAATCCTGCCGTATGACCTCAAGCATGTTCTGCCTGGTTATGCGGGAGAGAAAAGCGAGCGAGGTGAGCGACGACAGCAAAACCGGCATCAGGAGGTGCCTGGCGAGATCAATTATCTTTCCCCATGTGGTGTACTGCTCGTAGTAAATAGACCTTATTCCCGAGATGGGTAGCCATCCGAGCTGAACGCCGAAGAGTATCATAAGGAGAAGCGCAAGCCAGAATCCGGGCGCGGAAAAACCTATAAAGACGAATAGAGTGCTCCCCCTGTCGAACGCCGAGCCGGGATGCGTCGCCGAAAAGACCCCTATCGGAATCGACATGATAAAGATAAGCACGAGCGATGTTACGTTGATGAATATCGTGATAGGGAGCCTCTCGGCTATCTTGTCGAGCACCGGCCTTGCGTCGGGAGAAAAGGAACGTCCGAAATCGAGCACCACGAGGCGCGAAATCCAGAGACCGTACTGGACATGCAGAGGCTTATCAAGGTGGTACATCTCCCTCATCCTCTGCTTTGCCGCGGCGGAAGCCTTCGGATTCATCTCAGTCATCCTGTCGGTAGGTTCTCCGGGCGCGAGGTGAATGACAATAAAGGTGATTATCGTAATGCCGAACATTATCGGTACCATCATGATAAGCCGCCTCACAAGGTAGTTAAACACCCAGATACTCCTTCAGCGCGTCGCGCCAATCCCTGAGCGGCTTCCCGGCTATTCCGGCATACCTGCCGCAGTCTAGCCTGGAATTGGCGGGGCGCTTCGCGGGTCTTGGAAACTCCGACGACGGCACAGGCAGAACCTTTACATCCATCCCTTTCTCCTCAAAAATCGCCTTTGCGAATTCATACCAGCTGCAAGAACCGGAATTCGATATATGAACGGTTCCGGTCACCTCTTTTTCTACCATCTTTAAAATCGCCTCGGCAAGGTCGGGATAATATGTAGGCGCGCCAACCTGGTCGTCTACGACCTTCAACGGCCCGCCCTTTTCGCCGAGTGCGAGCATTGTCTTCACGAAGTTCTTTCCAGTATTCCCGTAGAGCCATGACGTGCGGACAATGAGAGAATCATCCAGCTGCGCCGTGACCCTCTCCCCTTCAAGTTTCGTCCTTCCGTAAACGTTCAGCGGGTTTGGCGCGTCACCTTCCAGGTACGGAGCCTCTTTTTTACCATCGAATACATAATCCGAGGAGATGAAAACAAGCCTTGCTCCCTTCTTTTTTGCCATCTCCGCGATAGATTGAGTCGAGAGCACATTTATTTTTCGGGCCGATTCGATATCCTTTTCGCATCCGTCAACATCGGTCATGGCGGCGGAGTGTATTATCAGATCCTCACCGCCGATGTCCTGAAGCCCCTTTTCAATCTCGTCCGCGCGGGAAAGATCGGCAATACTTCTGTCGAAAGGAACAGACGACCCGGGCCATTTATCCTCTATCTGACGGCACAATTCGCTCCCCAGTCCGCCGCTGCTCCCGGTAACGATCACCTTCTTCATAAAGCCGAGGTTTTCAGGAGCGCCCCCGGCTTATTCTTTCGGCGTAAAGTTTTTCGTAAAACCCGGTGTACTCGCCCGATTTGATCTCTTCCCACCATGAACGGTTGTCCATATACCACTTCACCGTGGAGTTGATAGCCTCTTCAAACGAATGCTCCGGTGCCCATCCGAGCCTGTCGCTTATTTTGGAAAAATCTATCGCGTAACGCCTGTCGTGTCCCGGCCTGTCCTCAATGAAGAGTTTCAGCGAATCTGGTTTGCCGAGCGCGCGGAGTATCATATCCGTTATCTCCAGGTTGTTCTTCTCGTTCCCACCGCCGATGTTATATATCTCCCCCGGCGCCCCTTTTTGAAGTACCGTGTCCACCGCCGAGCAATGATCCTCAACGTGGATCCAGTCGCGCACGTTGAGGCCGTCGCCGTAGATTGGGAGCTTTTTCCCGGCGTCGGCATTCGTGATGAAGAGAGGTATTATCTTTTCAGGAAACTGGTACGGCCCGAAATTGTTCGTGCACCTGGTAACTACAACCGGAAGTTTGAAGGTCGTAAAATATGAAAGCGCCAGCATGTCCGACGATGCCTTGCTGGCGGAGTATGGAGAACTCGGCTTGAGCGGGCTGTCCTCTGTAAATGCACCCTTCTCGATCGACCCGTATACCTCGTCCGTGGAGACATGGACAAATTTTGAAATGCCGTGCCTCTTCGCCGCTTCCAGAAGAACTCCGGTGCCGATGACATTCGTAAGGAGAAACTCGGAGGCGTTCTCAATGCTCCTGTCGACATGGGATTCCGCCGCAAAGTGAACCACGGCGTCCATCCCCTTCATAGCTTTGTCGACCTTAGCCGCGTCCCGTATATCCCCTTTTACGAACTTGTGGTTTCCGCTGTCGAGGAAGTCATCGAGATTCTTCATGTTCCCCGCATATGTGAGGGAGTCGAGATTTACTACCGTATCGCCGGGGTGCCGGAAAAGGTATTGCCGGACAAAATTCGACCCGATGAAACCGGCTCCACCCGTTACCAGAATTTTCATATGGTGTGGTGTCGAAGCCTTTGAAGTCCGCAGGAACCGCTGTAAAAGATCACCCGGTCAATCCTGCCTGATGAGTCTCGTCCAGATAAAATAGCCGACAACGGAAAGTCCCAAGGCAAGAGCTAGAACGAACGGCCCTACCTGGGATATGTCGGAATTCTTCAGTGCAACGCCGCTTGTACCATAGATGAGAACACCTAGCGTCCATTTGGCCCCTTGCGTACCGATATACCTTGTAGGTCTCATCGCTATCAGCAGGGCAAACAGTCCAATTATCCCGAACGAAGTTCCCGATAACAGATATTCCTGCAACCTGCCGGATAGGGCCAGATCGGCCAAGTCATTAAAATCAAATGTTTCCCAAAACTGTCTGAATATGTCCATTACCTATATATCTCCTGGAAATTGGAATTATCCTAACACGGCACCGCCATAAAGTGTATAATGCGCCCCTAATAATAAGCAGGTTTATTCTATGGTTGATTACAAAGTACATCTGGACGTTTTTGAGGGGCCGATGGACCTGCTCCTGCACCTTATAAAGGAGCAGGAGATAAACATTTACGATATCCCCATATCCAAGATCACAAAGCAGTATTTCGAGCACCTTGAGCATATGAAACAGCTCAATCTTGAGGTCGCAGGCGAATGGCTGATAATGGCGGCAACGCTTACATACATAAAATCGAAAATGCTCCTCCCGGTCGTGCCGACCGAGGATGGCGAGGAGGAAGGGGTCGATCCCCGCGATGAGCTTGTAAGACGCCTCATCGAATATAAAAAATTCAAGGAAGCCGCCCAGGGATTGAGAGAGAAGGAACTTATTCAGAACTCCACGTTCGCCAGAACATTCATCACCGAGTGGGACGAAGACGACGCCGACTACCTCAAGGAGATATCGGTGACAAAACTCATGGAGGCGTTCAGGAAGATACTAATAAAGGCGGGGGAAGAAGGGCTTTACGAGATAAAGCTCGAAGAGATATCGATAACGGAAAAAATAGCATATGTTCTTGAAATGCTGGAAAAAACGCCTCGCACAAGGTTTGAGGACCTGTTTTCGGAAGCAAAAGGGAAAATGGAGCTTGTCGGAACGCTCCTGGCCCTCCTTGAACTCATGAAACAGCAGATGATACGGGTTTTTCAGGAGAAGGAATTCGGACCCATCTGGGTGCAGGCATCGGAGGATGAGGGGGACGAGAGCCGCGAGGGGGAAATTGAAACTGTAAGCGCGATTATCAACGAGATAGACGCATGATGATAAATATTAGGAATCCGAAAGCCGGGAGGAACAAGTTTGAAACTGAGTGAAGAAGCGCAAGCGCTGGAAGCGGTCCTGTTCGTATCGGACGGCCCAGTCTCCGCTGAAAATATTAAATCTGTTCTTGAGGGTATGGAGAACAGCAACATCCCTTCAATAGTCGAGGAGATCAATGAAAAACTGGAGGGGCACGCCCTCTGCATAGTGGAGATAGCGGAAGGATACCAGCTCCGCACGAAACCTGAGCATGTGGAAACCATTAAGAGGTTCCACAAGCTGGAACGCTCCACGAGGCTCTCCCATGCCGCGCTGGAGGTCCTCTCCATAATCGCCTACAAACAGCCGATAACAAGGCAGGAAGTTGAAGACATCAGGGGGGTGGACAGTTCCGGCGTAATAGGGAAACTTCTAGACAAGACCCTGATAAAAACGATGGGGCGCAAAAAGGTGCCCGGTAAACCGATGACCTTCGGCACAACAAAAAAGTTTCTGGAATATTTCGGACTGGTAAAACTTTCCGATATGCCGATGCTCAAGGAATTCCCCGAAAACTTCGACGAAGAGATCACGCAGCCGAGCCTGGCGCTTGACGGCATCGATGAAGATTCAGGAGAAAAGGACGAAAACGACATTCAACTAGAGGAAGAAGCGGCAATGATAGAGCCCGCAGAGGAAGATTATGACGACTTGGAAGACGATGAAGAAGAAGATAGCGAACACGACGACGAAGAAGAGGACGAAGAAAAGGAAAAATAGCAGCGAGGGGACAAGGCTTCAGAAAATTCTCGCGGACGCCGGCCTCTTTTCAAGAAGAAAAGCGGAAGAGGCGATAAAAGAGGGGCGGATTGCCGTAAACGGCGAAACGGTCACCGAGCCGGGCGCCAAGGCCGATCCGTCATCCGATTCGATCACATGCGACGGACGGCAGGTCAAAGCCGTATCCAAAACATATATCATCCTGAACAAACCTGCCGGAGTGCTATGCACTACTTACGATCCGGAAGGGAGACCTACGGTACTTGACATAACAAAGGAGATAAAACAGAAGGTAAGTCCGGTGGGGCGTCTCGATTACAACACGACCGGCCTCCTCATCCTCACGAATGACGGCGCATTTGCCCAGAAGATGATGCGCCCGTCGTCTAAGATCATTAAAAAGTATCATGCCAAGGTACGGGGCACGGTGAGCGAGAAGACATTAAGCCGTATGCGCTACGGCATTACCCTTGAAGGGATAAAATACCGCTTCGCCGATGTTAAGCTTGTTCGCACCTCGGGGAACAACAGTTTTCTCACCATCGACCTCACGGAAGGGAAAAAACATCACATCCGCATTGTCTGCGAAACGCTCGGCAATCCGGTGGTAAAACTCTCCCGCGTCGCCTTCGGGCCGATAAAGCTGTCGAACCTCCCGCTCGGCGCCTACCGTCATCTTTCCGAAAAAGAGGTCAAAGCATTAAAGAACGCCGCGTCATAAAGGTGTATTGACGCGGACAATCCGCGCGAAAGCCCCATGCCGAGGTGGGCGGATATGCTGAGTCAGCATTTACTGCGCTACCTTTTCCCAAAATGGCGGGACTGAAACTTCGATATATGGATATAATAATTTATTAACAATCTCACTGGAGAGACTTTGAATTGCTGAAGATCGCCGTTCTGCTGACCGCCACCATTACGATGGATGTCGGCGAATATGCCTTCACACCCCCCATTGAAGGAAAGAAAACCGCGGAAGCCTATTACGATTCGATTGGAGTCCCCGACATAAAGACGCAAAGCAGCTGCCCTCCCCTTCTGCTCTGCAATCACAAGGTGGTAAACCACAAGGGGGAGACCATAAAAAGCTTTACAAGCGAAGATAGTTCGCTAACGATATCTACAAAGGCCCGCTACAGTTCAGCCGCGTATGCTGTAGTCGAGCACCAGTACGTTATCGGCAGGGATTTGAAGGGGAACAAGATATTCTCCACTGAAACTTTTCTCCTGGACGACGAGGGGAAAAATTACCCGGCATACAATTACCATTTTGCGAAACGTAACATAAAACTGGCCTCCATTTTTACCGAACCTGTCATTACCATCATGCCTGATGGTGGGATTGTGGAGGCAACTAGCGAGGGGATAGTCATCAACGGAGACCTTACCCTTCCAGGCGAGATACCATTCGAGCATGTTGAGATAAATAACAATCTTTCCGGCGATATCGCCGTGATTGCCGTCGGTAAAAACGACTTCATATGGATTTCCGACATGAAGAAATGGAAAGTGACCCCTATCCGCCTTTCAAGGAGGGGTGACCGCAAGGGGGTGCTCTCCGTTTACCCGCTTGGAAACGGAAATGTCGCTCTCGCTGTTTACAAGTACGTAAACAGCTTCAACAAGGGGATTGTGTTCGCCGCAGGAGCTATCTCGGATGAAGATATTTCCTACGGCTGGCTGTACAACTCGAAGGACCGCAACGTTGGCTTTGACCCCAGCGTATATGCCGGAGAAAAGAATATCTACGTGACGGCCTGGAACTCCACGGAAAAGAAGGATGTCTACTTCATCCTCCCGCTCGATGGAGATTTCAAAACGTTATCTGAAGAAACTCCGGAGCACGCGACAGGTTTCGCCTCTGAAAGAATTTACGAATTCCTTCTCGGGGCCGGTTTGAGCAAACTTTCGTGGAATGCCGACAGCCAGATCAGAGAAAACGGAAAAACCCTTTACAACGCGGACTACGACATCTCCGACGCGCTATACGAATCGCAGTATTTCCAGGGGAGGATAGGCAAGAGGCAGCTCGCCATAACCTACCTGCAAAATGAAGCGGATAAGAAAGGTGAACTCGTGAAGAAGGCTTCGCGATTCCTCACGGTAGCATTCGACATCCATGATTTCTTTTCGCCGCAATCTTCGTTGAGGCTTTACTACGAAGAGAGCAAGGTAAACGGAATAGCCACTCTGAACGACAATATCCTCAACACCATCACCGACGTGGAGTTCGAAACCGCCTACAGGAAATTCGCCGCGCTCGTTATGAAGGAAAGGGGCTTCTACTGGGGGGTAGACTGGGCAGATTACAAGATGCCTACCGTTTTAGGATTCAGCGACTATACCAAAACCATCCAGTACGTCATCTTCGACGAAAATTTCCACCTGAGAAAGTTAACACTGGTTGGAGGTTACGACATACTGGCATATGCGAAACGGTACGAGACCGACCTTGAACGGTTCTACAGCTCAGGGAAGATCGGCTTTGGATTCGCCTTCCCGGCGATGTCTGGCGACTGGGAGAACAGAATAGAGGACTATTCGGAAAAGACAATAAACTTGCTGGTCGCCGGGGTACTGGAGGGCGACCTGGAACTGGGCTACATCTATCAGCGGGCATTCCTGAAATACAGCGGCCTCGGCTACGCGCTTACCGCCGGTTACAAGGCGAGGGCGTCGTTCATCTTCAGCGGTCAATCCACGACAGACGAAGAGACCATCTCCGAAACGTCGCTTGAAATGGAGCTCGGCAGGTTTGATTTATGGCACGGCCCCTACGTGACCGTGAACATCATTTTCTGACACAGCATTTATACATTCCTCTCAATGCCGCCGCCTTTCCTGTTATTCCGTATGCGACTCCCATATGTGACGCCAGACCGACATAAGGTTTCCAATCGCATCGGCAAATATCTCTCTCGTATGCCTTTTCAGCGCGGCTTTGTCCATAACCTCGGGGTTGCCCACTGGAAATATCTCCTCCCCCCTCTTCTTGCTTTTAATGCAAACGTCTATCATGAAATCCATAAGCCCGTTTTTCGGAATATCCTTGACGACTATGATCTTCCCCTTTTTACAGTCCTTGAACGTGAATGTAACATCAGGTGAAAGCTCCGTCGGTTCTGCCGCATGTTTTTCGTCCGCCGGCTCGATGATCTTTTCCAAAACAGCCACCGGTTTCACCGCGTCGTCCCATATTCCTTCTACCTCCGCGTGTGAACTGCTCTTCATGTATTTCCCTTTCGGCTTCGCCGTTCCTTTCCTGCGGCTCGGGTCTTGATCCTTCCCTTCATTCGGAGGGTCGTCCCTCAGGTCGCAATGCATCGGCACATGCGCGTCCGTGACGTAATGGCTTATCAGCATGTAGAGATACATCATCTGGCGTAATTCGAACTGGTCGTTAAAATCGCGGAGCTTCCCCATGTGCGCTATCACACGCGCCAGGTGGTCCACATGATATGGAAGCGCCCCGCCAAACCGGTAATAAAGGGTTCCGTCCAATTCAAATTTATCCTTTTCCTTCAGGTTGTGCCCCGGAAAATCCTTGTCGGTAAAAAGTTTGAAAATGTGGTTCGGGTCGTTATCGGCAAGAATGTCGTCCGGTGCCCATGTCGCCTCGCGTAAAAAAGATTCGTAATACCTCATTATCCGTTGCCGCTTTGTCGACTCCCTTCTCTCTCTGCTTTTGCTTGTTCCTGAGAGATGCCTCCCCGTCACGGTACGGATGTTATCCACACTCTGCCTGGTAAGGTCTATCGCCTTCGCCGCGATATAGATATGGGTATCGTGTTTCATTTCCCCCTCCTTGAAAATTCAGGTTATAAGAAGCCCCCTTGTTGCTCGACGATCCTTGCGATATGAATTTTATCACTTGAATTACGTTTTTCAAAACGGAGAATACCGGCACAATTTTCACGCAGAGAAGGGGAATGAACCGAGGCTCCTTTTTTCAACTCCGACCCGGCAAATATCGAAAACAGCACCACTCATGAGACAGCGGACAACTATGGCGACCGGATAAAACCGGACGGCCCGTGGCATTCCACAACAGGCGAGTGGGAGTTTTTCTCCCCCTTTTTGTTTCGATCCGGATTATCATTACAGAATCGTGCGATTTTTGTTTTATAATTGCGGTGAGATTGGGAGATTTACAGGTTGATGAAAACCGGCAACATTTGTTTTATGCTTCTGCTGTCGATCGCGTTTGCCTCATGTGGAGGAGGATCTTCGTCCGACCCCTTCGGCAAGGGGAAACAGGATGAGGCGAACCTCGTTGAAATAGTCACCGTCCAGAAAACCGCGCTCTCACACAAGGTAACCAGAACAGGAACCCTTTCCGCCCGCCGCATCACCATGCTCTACAACCAGGAGCAGGGGCGCATCGACGCGGTGAAAGTGTACGAAGGGGATAGAGTGAAGAAGGGGGATATACTCGTAAAACTTGACGACAGGCGTTTGCGGGCCTCCCTTGCCCAGGCTGTGGCCGAAAGAAAAAAGGGGGAGGCGGATTATAAAAGGATCGGCAAACTCGCCAAAAACAACATCACGACAAAGGAAAAAATACTCGAGCTGGAGACGATCCGCGACGTCGCGAAAGCGGCTGAACAAATGGCCCGCATCCGTGTTGACGATACCGAGATCCGCGCGCCGTATGACGGGATAATCACGGTCCGCAACGCCGAACCGGGAGTGGTGGCGCCTGTCCATACCCATCTTATTACCATCCTCGACAGGAACTCGCTCTATTCCGAGGTAACGGTAAGCGAACTTTCGATGCCTCTCCTTGCCGTCGGAAACGAGGTTGAAGTCATGATAGACGCTATCCCGGACAGACCGATTCCGGGCGTTATCTCGCGAATCCATCCGACGATAGACCCGAACACGAGGCTTGGCAAGGTGGAGGTGGCGTTGACGAACATACCGGAAGCGGCGACCGCAGGCCAGCTTTGCAGAGTAACTATCCAAACACCGCAAACCGAAAGGACCGTCATCCCGTTCGCCGCGATGCGGAGGGATTCGGAAGGAACCTACGTTTACATCGTGAATAATGAGGTCGTAGAACGGCAGCCTGTCCGCCCCGGCCTCCGGTTTGAAGATCTGGTAGAGATACTCGAAGGGCTTGAACCTGACCAGCAGATAGTTTCGAAGGGATTCCTCGGCCTCGGCGCCGGGAAGAAGGTGGTAACTCGGATTCCTTCGGAGTCGGTGGAAAAACCGAGATGACCCAGCCCCTCCCTGCAACAGCGCAGAAGGGCCGTTCCGGTGGATTGGCCTCCTGGTCCATCAGCCACCCGATAGGCGTAAGCATGATAGCCCTCGCCTTCGCCGTTATAGGGCTGTTCAATTTCTACGCGCTCTCGGTTGACCTCCTCCCGCACATCATCTACCCGAATATACGTGTGCGCATTTCAGATCCCGGCGTGGCGGCAAAGATCATGGAAGACGACATTACCCGTCAGCTGGAAGAGCAGCTGGCGATTACCGAGGATGCCATCTCCGTCCTGTCGCGCACTAGCGAAGGGAATTCATCGGTGGATCTCTCTTTCGAGTACGGCAAGGATATAGATATCGCTCTTCGTGACGCAAGCACCCGGCTCGACCGCGCAAAAAGATTTTTCCCGGATACGATTCTCCCGCCGACGATCTACAAGCTCGATCCATCGCAGATCCCGGTTTACGAACTCGTTGTCGCATCCGAAACCCGCGATCCGGTGGCCCTTCGCGACTGGATAGACTACGTTTTCTCCAAATGGTTCCTGAACCTTCCGGGGGTCGCCGCAGTGGAAGTCGGCGGTGGGAGGGAACGCGAAATACAGGTGCTCCCCGACCGATACCGCCTCGAACAGCTCGGACTGGAGGTATCATCCATCTCCGATATGCTCGCTGAGGCGAATGTTGAATCTGCGGGTGGGCGAATTGAAACCGCGATGCGGGAATATATCAGCCGCACCGCGGGGAGATTCAGTTCGCTAGAAGAGCTGGCGCAATTCCCCATCCCGTTGCCTGCCGGGGGGACGGTGCATCTTTCGGAAGTTGCGGAAATCATCGACGGCCACAAGGATGAGCGGATACGGGTGCGCCTGAACAGCAAACCGGGGGTAAAGGTCGCGATCCAGAAACAGCCTACTTCAAACACGGTGCTGGTAGCCGACAACGTGGAGGAACGTCTGGCGTGGTTGAACAGCCAGAGGCTGATACCGGAGGATATCACCATCCAGAAAGTATCCGATCAGTCGCTTTACATCAGGGACGCCTTAAGCAACGCCAGCTCGGCGGTTACCGGCGGAGCATTGCTTGCCATGATCGTCGTATGGCTCTTCCTTGGCGATCTCCGCCGTACGCTTATCATCGGCACCGCCATTCCTCTAGCAGTGCTCGTTACATTTTCACTTATGGGAATGGCGGGACTGACCCTGAACATAATGACGCTTGGAGGGCTTGCCCTCGGGGTTGGAATGGTCGTCGACGGTGCGATAGTAATAATGGAGAATATCTTCCGTCATCAGCGTGAAGGGCTTGTCGGCCCTGTTGCAGGGAAAGAGGCTGCTGGCGAGGTCAACTCCGCGATAGTCGCCTCCACATCCACCAGCCTGGCGGCTGTTGTGCCGTTCCTTTTCATTTCAGGCCTGGTAGGACTGATGTTCCGCGAACTGATAATTACCGTTATCTCCTCACTTATAGCATCGGTGGTGGTCGCGCTCACGCTCACCCCGGCTCTTGCGGTTCATGTAAGCTCCATCAAATCGGGGCGGGTGCGTCTTTTTACCGACAAATATCTCCATATCGCCCAAACATATTACGCCGGTTTTCTTTCCAACCTCCTTGAGCACAAAAGAAGGCAGAACATCATTCTGGGAACGCTTATACTGCTTCTTGCCTTATCTTTGTATTTTCTTTTGGGCGGAAGACAGCTCTTTCTCCCCTCCCTTGACGACGGGCGAATCCAGATAAATATCAGCGCCGATGCCGGTATCCCTCTTGAAGACATGAACGCCACCGTGACGCGTCTGGAAAAATTGTTTTCCACCGAGCCGGAAGTGATGTCGGTATTCTCAACGATCGGCGGGAGCATATTTGGACGATCCCAGCGCGAAACAGCAAATCGGTCGAGCATCTCGATTGAACTGGTGCCGCTTACCAAGCGCAATCTGTCGAGCGAAGAGTGGATTCGCGGAATACAGAAGAAGATAGATGAAATGGGGATGGCCGGAATAAAAGTACATATGCGCTCCGGCAACATTCGAGGGATGCGAATGGGTGGGGGTGATGACGACGTGACGCTCCGTATCGTCGGAATGGATATTTCGCGCATGGAAGCGCTTGCCGAGGAGGTAGTTCAACGCCTGAAGAAATCCGCCGTTCTCAGGAATGTTACCCATTCCTCCGAGGAAAAGCGCGAGGAGCTTGCAATAGACATCGACCGTGAACGGCTCGCTGAATACGGCCTTACCGTCAAGCGTCTTGCGCGCGAAATGAGGCTTGCGCTCGACGGGGAAACGCCGACTGACTTTATCGACGGGGACAGGAAGATCGAGATTCGGATACGTCTACCGAGGTCGAATGCCGACACTGTTGGCGAGCTTGAATCTCTCCCTATAGGGAAGAGCGCGGATGGGCGGGATACGATTTACCTAAGCGATGTGGCGAAGGTCTCGCTTGCATCCACCCCGGCGGAGATACTTCGGGATAACCAGCGGCGCGTAGTTGAGGTTACGGCATCCATAAACGCGGACATTTCCATCTCCGAAGCGACGGAGGACGTCTGGCAGCGCCTCGCGGACCTCCCTCTCCCGGATGGGTACGGTATATACGATGCCGGTATGGTGGAGACAATGCAGGAAGGGAGCAGTACCGTACATTGGCTGTTGGGTCTGGCCCTTTTTCTGGTACTGGTTGTCATGGCGGTGCAGTACGAATCGATGCGTAACCCGTTTATTATCCTGCTCGCGGTTCCCTTTACCCTCCCAGGGGTAGCGATAGCGCTCGGTGTGATAAGTATGCCCATTTCCATGCCGGTCTGGCTTGGTTTGATCATGCTTGCCGGTATCGTGGTAAATAACGCGATCGTTCTTATAGAATTCGTGGAAATCCTTCGGGGAGAGGGGATGGAAAAACGGCAGGCGATCATCGAAGCAGGCAGGGTGCGTCTGCGTCCGATCCTTATGACTACCATGACAACGGTTTGCGGACTCCTCCCGCTCGGCATCGGACTTGGTCAGGGAGCCGAGCTGCTTCGCCCTCTTGCCGTTACGATAATCGGCGGCCTCACATTTTCAATGCTCATTACACTGGTACTGATCCCGATCTACTACAACATGCTCGGCAAAACGGCACAATAAAGGATCTATCGGATATCACTGGCGATAAAAGGCAAAGGCCGTAATCCAGTGAACAAGGTTCTCAGCTCTTGGACTCTATTTTCCTCAGCTTGGTCCTTATCGAATTTACTATATCCGTAAGCTCTTCCATCCTCATCATCCATACTGCCGCAAAATAGACTGCGACAGCGGTTGTTATGGAGAGTATGAGCCCTAAAACAGTGTAGCCCCTTTGGAAGAAAATTTCCCATCCGCCGTACAGAACAGCGGCCATCAAGAGCGAGGCGAGGGTTAAAAGCACGAAACTGCGGAACATCCTCGCGCCATCAATCTCCCCAAGCCGTCCTCGAAGCAGGAAGATGAGAGTAACCAGATTTACGAAGGAAGCTATTGAAGTAGCCAGCGCAAGACCGCCATGCTGAAGGGGTCCCATCAGCAACAGATTGAAGACAATATTCACCACCATCGCTACGCTTGCAACCTTAACCGGGGTCTTCGTATCCCCAAGCGCGTAAAAGGCGGAGACGAAGATCTTCACACCCACAAATCCTAAAAGCCCGGCGCTGTAATACCCTACTGCTATTCCCGTATTCAGTGTGCTGACGGAATCGAACTCGCCGCGTTCGAAAAGTATATTCACGATAGGATCGCGGAGAACCACAAGCCCGACAGTAGACGGAACAACAAGCATCATGATGGCGCGAAACGACCTGGATATTGTTTCGGTCATTTTTGCCGGATTGTTGTCGGCGGCCTGGAATGAGAGCGCCGGCAAAAGAGCGGTGCTCATCGCGATACCGAACACACCAAGCGGAAACTGCACGAGCCTGTTGCCGTAATAGAGGTATGAGACGGAACCTTCCTTGAGGAGCGATGCCAGCACGGTGTCGATGAACATATTGATCTCAGCCACGGCAACGCCGAACAGTGCCGGTATTGTAAGCATGAATACCTTGCGCAACAGTTCCGAGCGCAGATCGAAAACCGGGCTGAAAATAAATCCATGTTTAATGGCATATGGGATCTGGATGGCAAGCTGAAGCACGCCCCCTATCAGCACCCCGGCGACAAGCGCGAATACAGGGAGATCAAACGACTCGCGAAGATAAATTGCACAGATAATTATCGAAGCGTTCAGCATCACCGGGGAAGCGGCGGGCGATGCAAAATGGTCGAGAGTGTTCAATATCCCCATAAGCACAGCGGCGAGGGAAATAAAAACGAGGTACGGAAAGAGGAGCCTTGTCATCTGAACGGTAAGCCGGAATTTCTCCTCCTCGTCGGTGAATCCAATCGCTATAACCTTCAGCAGTTCGGGGGTAAAAACAATTCCAAGAGTAACGATGAGCACAAGGATGAGCGTCATGACGGCAAGGAGATTGTTGGCCAGGCGGAACGCCTCCACCCTGTTCTTCTGAAGCGTTTTCGCAAATACGGGGATGAATGCCGCGGAGAGAGCCCCTTCCGCTGTCAGCCTTCTCAACAGATTCGGTATCCTGAACGCAATGAAAAATGAATCTGCTATTGAGCCGGCGCCGAAATAATTGGCTATGACCATATCCCTGACGAAGCCGAATACACGGCTTACCAGCGTGAAGAATGAAACGACAAAGGCGGCCCTGAACATCGACCTGCCCGGTTTTGGCTTGTTCACCTAGTCGAAAACGCCTTTTCCAAAGTCCTCCGCGCCAACTTCCGAGATGAGACCGTCTTCCAATAGCGGAGAGAGTTTATTGACCAGGTATTTCCTGATGTCCTTTATCCGGCTCATCTGCATGATCTTCGCGACGTCGTTCCTTGCGTCTTCCGATGAGATAGACCTTAGGAACTTCTTCACCTTCGGGATGGAGTGCGATTCCATTGAAAGGTCGTCCACCTTCCCCATCCCCGTGAGGAGATACGAATAGACAGGGTCCGCGCTCATCTGTCCGCATACGCTGACGGGGATATTGCTTTCATTCGCAGAGCGGATAATTATCTGCAGAGTCCTTATCACGGCCGGGTGGAGCGGCTCGTATATCATGGCGACCTTTTCGTTCCCCCTGTCAACGGCGAGAAGATACTGGATGAGATCGTTTGTCCCGATAGAGACAAAATCCACATACTGGGCGAAATGCCCGAGTGTAAGCGCGACCGAGGGTACCTCCACCATAATTCCGACCTTGATCGACTCGTCGAAGGGTATCTTCTGTTTTCTAAGAGCCTTCTTCTCCTTTTCGAGAATCTGGTTTGCCTGCATCACCTCTTCAACGCCGCTTATCATCGGATACATGATCCTTAGCTTGCCGTAATGCGAGGCCCGCAGGATCGCCCGAAGCTGAGTCGTGAACACCTGCTTATAGGTAAGACAATACCTGATGGCGCGAAGGCCCAGTGCCGGATTTGCCTCTATCTCTTCATCCCAGCTAACCGGCACCTTGTCGCCGCCTATATCAAGGGTCCTTATGACCGCGTGATGGGGGGATATCTCCTCAGCAACTTTCTTGTATTCCTGGAACTGCTCTTCATCCGTGGGGAAATTCCCCCGGTTCAAGAAGAGATATTCCGACCTGAAGAGGCCAATCCCTTCAGCTCCATGCTCGATGGAAGATTTGACATCCTGCGACGATTCAACGTTCCCCTTAAGGAAAACCCTAACGCCGTCTTTTGTTTCCGCGGCAAGCCCGGCCTCCTCGGATTCGAGTTTCTGGTCGAAGTAGAGATAATCCTGCCTTCTTTTATTGTAAAACTGAAAACTCTTCTCCGTAGGGTGCAGGTGGAGGCGCCCGGAAAAAGCGTCGATTATCACCGTATCCCCTGCCTGCACGAACCGGGTAATTTTCTGTACCCCAACCAGCGCTGGGATATGGAGCGAAGAAGCGATGATACCGGTATGCGAAGTCTTTCCACCAACTTCAGTTACGAAGCCGAGAATATTGGAGGAGGTCAGCCTGATGGCATCGAAAGGGGAAAGTTCGTGGGCTACGACTACAACCGGCTCCTGAATGCTGTCGATGTCGTCATTTTCAAGGCCTGTCATGGTCTGAAGAACACTATTTATTACACCTTCAAAATCCCTTAGCCGGTCACGGTAAAAAGGATCCTTGATGGCCTTGAATCTTACAGTGAGCTTGTCGTATGTATACTTCAAAGCCCACTCCCCGTTTACTTTCTCCTTTTCGATCATCTCCCTGGTTGCGTCAATGATAGAAGGATCTTCGAGGAGCTGTATCTGGGGATGAAGAATATAGCTGAGATTATTAGTCATGCTCTTCACGTTGTTCTTGACGGTTTCGAGCATCCTTTTTTTTGTAGCATCAATGGCGCTATCGAAACGCTGTATTTCTTCCTTCACCTTTTGAGCTGAAATTTCCTGTTTTATGATGCAGAGGTGAAACCTGTTGAGAACGAATATCTTGCCGATAGCTATTCCGGGCGAGGCGACAATGCCCTTGAAAACCTTGCTTTGATCAGTTTTTTTCGACATTGTCCATATCCATATATTCCATGAGGGTTTTCAGTGCGTACTCTTCATCCTCACCCTCCGTTTCAATGATTATCCTGGATCCGGGCAAAATTCCAAGCGAAAGTATGCTCATGATATCTTTGCCGTCCCCTGTCATTTTCCGGTCGCCGTTTTCAACAGCTATTGAAATTTTCGATTTAAAGGATTCCCCAAGTCTGGAAAAACCGTAGGCGACCCTTGCATGCATCCCCAGCGGATTGTTAATTACTACTTTTGCTCTTTGCATCGCCTGATTTCAGGAAATCCGAGGCCAGGTAAATATTTTCCTTGCCGTATTCCTTTAGCTTTTTGGCCATGGTATTCAGGTCGTGGGTCTTCTGCAAAGAAACCGCTTTCACCAGAATCGGAAGGTTTACGCCCGAAATTATTTCAATTTTCATATCATTGCAAAGGGACATGCAGATATTCGAAGGGGAACCTCCATAAAGGTCGGTCAGCACAAGAACGCCCATGCCGTCATCTTCCGAGCGGATAGCCTCTTTGACCATTGCCCTGGCATCACCTACGTCAACGTTATGATCGAGCGCGACGGCTGTCATGGCGCCCTCGTTCCCGGTAATGAACATCGCGGTAGCAAGAAGCTCATGCGCAAGATTGCCATGCGCGCATATTACAACACCTACCATATGGCCCCCAATAAAGTTATAGCGACTGCTCGGCTTTTTCTATCGCGCCCAGGATAGCTTCGGGCATTTCAATAGCCAGCAAACTCTTGCAAAAACCTCCTATCCTGGTAAGCCTTGATATCCTGGCGAGGAGTTTGAGATGCTTTCCCGCCTCTCCGCTCGGCGCAAGCAGAAGAAATAAATAATGAACCTTTTTCTGATCCAGAGAATCGAAATCTATCCCCTTTCGGGAGATGGCAAAGGCGGCGATCATCCCGTCAAGGTCGTCGCTTTTGGCATGGGGGATGGCTATGTTCTCACCTATCCCCGTGCTACCGAGCCGTTCCCTTTCCATCAATATCGCGACGAACTTCTCGACGTCGGGAACTTTCCCCGCGGAATGAAGCTTCCGCACGATCTCGCGCAATACGTCTTCTTTTGTGTCCGAAGCAAGATCCGTTATGACCACTTCGGGCGATAGCAGATCGCAAAGCCTCATGTTCGTTTCAAATCCATCATGTCTCTATGCTTCCATGATGGCAATGAGGCCGTCCGAACGATAATACGCGACTTTCATCTTTTCGCTTTCGGGGGACTTGTAGACAAGCGCAAGCTTGTTTGAGTCGATAATTTCCTGAATTGCCTCATCGTCGGACATTTGCGGAGCGTTTTCCGAGCTCTCCCTGATGATCTCCCGCGCAACATCGGCTTCTGAATCCTTATCCTTAGCGTGGTGATCCTTTATCTTTTCCTTGAATTTCTTTGCCTGTCTTGCAATTTTATCCATCACCTTGTCGATAGAGGCGTACATGTCTTCGCTCTCCTCAACTCCTTTAAGGTGCAGGTTTTTTGCCGTGACGGAAACCTCGGCGCGCTGCTGGAACTTTTTGTCCACAGCCAAAGTCATATGAACTTTTACGTTTCCGTCCAGGTACTTGTTCAAAACAGAGACCTTTTCGAGTGCGTAACTCTTCAAAGGCTGAGTTACTTCAATTTTTCTACCCTGTATGTTGACGAGCATGCGATTCTCCCATTATGTGAAAAGTTAATATATTCTTTTTCGCTTGGATGCGGGGGGTATACCTAGCTCCTTGCGGTATTTGGTCACCGTACGACGCGCGATTTTCACGTCGCGAGATTGCAACAATTCAACAACCTTGTCGTCGGTAGCCGGTTTTTTTTCATCTTCTTCCATAACAATTTTTTTAATCATCTCCTTTACTCTAACGGACGAAACAGTATTGCCTAGATATGAGCCAATGCCGCTATGAAAGAAAAACTTTAACTCAAAAATCCCCTGGTGTGTATGAATATATTTATTGCGTGTTACACGGCTCACGGTCGACTCGTGCATTTCGATATCATCGGCAACATCCTTCAAAACCAGGGGGCGTAAATGGGAAATGCCGTTTTCAAGGAAACCTTCCTGGAACTTCACGAGGGATCTGCCAACCTTGAGGAGCGTCTGCCTGCGCTGTTCGATGCTTTTTATGAGCCAAATGGCGGACTGGAATTTGGTCTCCACGAACTCCTTCTCTTTTTCGGCATTTTCGCCGTTTGACCCGTTCTCCGGGGCCTGGCTCCCTTTGGTTTTCAATATCTTTATAAAAATTGTTTATCTTAAGCCTCGGCATACCGTCATCGTTCAGGTATACCTGCCATTCGTTATCCACCTTTACGATATAAAGATCCGGTTCCACATACTCCGGCTTCTCCGATCCGAAGGATGAACCGGGAGCCGGATCAAGAGTCCTGATAAATTCAATAGCCTCCATCAACCTTTCTATGTCGACTCCGAGGTCCTTTGCTATTCTTGGATAATTCCTCTCCGCAATGTGATCAAGGTGTTTCATTATCAAATCCCGAATTACCGGATCGTCAGGTTCCAGCGCCTCGGCCTGAAGCATCAGGGACTCCTTGATATCAGCCGCGCCTACCCCGGTCGGATCAAAATTCTTGATCACCTCAAGGACTTCAGCGACCTCCTCCACGGTTACCCCTATCTCCTCGGCAATCTGGGCCAGGTCGGTTTTAAAGAAACCGTCGTCGTCAATATCCGCGATGATAACCTGTCCTATCTCATTCTTATGCGGATCGACTATCGTCACGTTCAACTGCCACAAGAGATGGTCATGGAGGGAAACGGAATTTCGAAGGGTGTTCTCCAGCGAGGGTCTGTCGTTATACCCCTCACCCGTTCCCCCCTGGTATGCCTCCTCCTCAAGGAAGGATTCCCAATCAACATCATCGGAGGATTTTTCCTCCTTTTTCTTTACCAGTTCCTCTTCTTCAAAACCGGTATCTTTCGGGACGGCTTCCGGGTCTGAAGGCTCTAGCCCTGCTTCCGGCTCCAGCTTCTGGATTTCCTCCTCGGTGCTCTCCTCAAGGAACGGATTCTCATCCAGCTCCTGCCTGATAGTCTCAACCAGCTCCATCCTCGTGAGAGGGAGGAGCTTGATCGCCTGCTGCATCGCAGGGGTCATTATCAGTCTCTGCGACATCTTTGCGGCAAGTTTCAATTTCATAATATTCTTCCGTTTATCTCATGGAGAAATTTGATCCCAGGTAGACTTTTCTGGCTTCCTCGGATTCAACTATCTTTTTCGGGGAGCCGCTCTCAATAATGGCCCCTTCACTCATAATATAACCTCTGTCGACAATTTCCAGAGTCTCATGCACGTTGTGATCTGTAATAAGCACACCAATACCTTTTTGCCTCAGTTCCATGATTATCGACTGGATCTCCATAACAGCTATAGGATCAACCCCCGCAAAAGGCTCGTCAAGGAGGAGAAAGGCGGGGGAGATGGCAAGGCTCCGGCTGATTTCGAGCCTGCGGCGTTCACCGCCGGAAAGTGCAGATGCCATTGAATCGACCAAGTGGGCGATATTCAAGTCATCCAGCAATTCCAGCGCTCTTTTCTCCCTATCTTGGCGGGTTAACGGCAGCATTTCAAGAATCGCAAGCACATTTTCCAGCACCGTCAATTTGCGGAAAATGGACGGCTCCTGTGAGAGATAGCCAATCCCCTCCCTTGACCGCTTGTACATAGGCAATTTTGTAATGTCAACATCATCCAAATATACAGAGCCTGTTTCCGGCCTCAAAAGCCCAACTACCATATAAAACGTGGTTGTCTTGCCGGCTCCATTTGGACCGAGCAAACCGACAACTTCGCCCTGATTTATCTCGATATCAACACTATTAACTACTTTTTTTCCGCGGAAACTCTTTGTAAGACTTTTAGCCCGCAATACGCGCAAGTAACTTCCTCCTAAAAAAGCCCATGGAGGGTTAATGTCTCATAACTTTACAACTTAATTACTGCTTCTGAGGGGTTAACAGCATTTTCGCCCTTTTACCACTGCCCCCGCTAATAATTATATCGTCTTTGTCATAAAAGTATATTATTTTCTCCCCTTTGATGTCATCCTCGTCTTCCTTCAAGGTAGCGTTGCCCGAAACAACCACTTTTTTCTCCTTGGAGAAGAGCTCTGTAACATCTCCCGTTATTCTTCTCTTTTCAGTAACGATAATCACGTTCCCCCTCGCGGTCACCTTTTCCAGCTCTTCTCCCCCCTCGCCGGATAAAGCCTCTATTTCATCGGAATTTATATGGACCTCATCCACGCCCTTGCTCCCCTTGTTCTCCACTTTTTGCACGATCATGGCATTCCCCGATACGAACATCTTTTTCGGCGATTTAAAGAATTCTCCGTAGTCTCCGGTAACAGTTCTATCTTCAGTAACGATCACCACGTTGCCCTTTGCGGTAACCCTGTCCATCTCCTTGCTACCCTCGTCGGCAAAGGCCTGTATTTCATCGGAATTTATTTCCACATCCTCAGCGGGCTTATCCCCCCTCTTGCCACCCTTTTGGAGAACCTTCGCGTTTCCGGTCACAACCGCCTTTTTCGGTGAATTGAAAAATTCTCCCCGGTTTCCGGTGATGGTGCTCAGACTGGAAGTTGCGCGTACCGACTCAAGCACAACAACATCTTCCGTCTTCAGATTCATGATCATCCCTTTACCCAATACAGTAAGATCGTCTCGCACCAGCGTCACTTTTTCGCTGGTAGTCAGCAGCTTCAATTCGGAAGCCCAGTCAAAACGTTCCGACTCCAACTGGAACGGTCTTTCAGATTTCACAACCACATTCCCTGAAAATACCGCGTCGTTTGTTTTATTTTGCAGAAATCCTGTCTCGGAAGTTAGATTTATCGGCGGCTGCCCGGATGGATGAAAAACGACCTCAAGTTTACTTAACTCAACATGTCTGTCGCTTATTTGAGCCTCAACAGCGCGCACCTGTAATAATTCGCCATCCTTGTTCTTTTCGGTGATAGTTATGTTCTCCATTTTGCTTTTCAATCCGCTTTTTTTTCCAACTTCGGTTTTGTGGTTACTAGCGGTTTTATCGGCAAACATGCCGGAAGAGAACCAGAACAGATAGGAAATGATCGCCGCCAGGACAAGTATCTTCAGCACCTTACTAAATATTTTCATAACAGGTTCCGCTGTTCCAATACAAATTCATCGTCCGAAGTTATCAAAATCTCCCTGCGGTCGCCGTCGCCAATAGTGATATCGGCCACAATTTTTCTTCCGGGCATGAAATCGCAAAATTCCTTTGGCCACTCCACAATACAGATGCCCTTCCCCCAATAGTCATTCAAACCGAGTTCCTCAATATCTGCCTGGTCGTCAACCCTGTAAAAATCGAAATGATGTACACGAGGAACTCCAGGATAAATATTCAGAACTGTATAGGATGGCGATTTGACGCCGGAATATCCTTCGCCTCGCAAGCCATGCAATATCCCTTTTGCCATGGTTGTTTTGCCGGCGCCCAACTCCCCTTTTAGCAGGATAATATCCCCCTCTTTGAGAATGGAAGCAAGATGTCGACCGGTATCCTCGGTCTCTTCTTCGCTTTGGCTCGAATAACTAAATATTTTTGACGTAATCCCGCCCGATGGAACCTGGAAAAAAGGGCTAGAAACTCATATTAACGGATTCAACCTGCTTTTTAAGCTCCATCGCCTCTTTGAATTCCGGATCCAGCTTTAATGCTCTGTTCAACATATCAAGAGACTCGTCATATTTTTTTGCTTCAAACAGCGCTTTTGCCAGGTTGAAGTGCAGTGCTTCATCTTTCGGCGCCACGGCAAGAGCTTTTCGATACTCCGCGATCGCTTCGTTATATCGCCCCTTCTTTCTGAGCGCTATACCAAGACGGTTGTAGACGCTGAGATTTTTCGGATCCGAAGCTAGAGACTGCTTGAACGCCGTAGCGGCCTGGTCCTCCATCCCCGCATCCATGAACGCTTCTCCAATCTCGGCAGAAAGACGGTCATCATTCCCGGCCTGTCTCAAGGCGACCTTGAAGGCGATTTGCGCTTTTGCCTTATCGCCATGCTTCAGATGGATTTTACCGATATTTTTCTGGCGAACAGGGTTGTTCGGACTGATCTTAGCCGCTTTTTCCAGAGCTTTCAGAGCCTCATCCGTTCTACCCTGTTTCTCCAACAAAGTGGAAAGCCCTTCATGCCCCTTGATAAACAGCGGATTGACCTGATTCGCTTTTTTGAACATGTCCTCTGCCCTACCGGTATCCCCTTTTTCGGCAAGAACATTCCCCAAGGCAACCATCAACCGCGCTGACTTTGGAAATTTCTGCAACCCCTTTGCGTACACCTCTACCGCCTTGTCGTACAGTTTTTTTTCTGTGAAAGCCTTGCCTACGTTTATCGCGATCTCGATCGGATGCGGTTTTGCGCGTTTTTCAAGGACTTCCTGCATCTTGTTTTCAAATATATTGAACACAAAAGGCTTGATAATGTACCCGTCAACAAGGCTTTCCGCCGCGTGAGCTATCTGCTCTTCGGTTATTTCCGCGGTTATCATCAGAATAGGCACGCTTCTATTGTCCTCATCCGCTCTTATGGATCTTAAAAGGTCCATACCGCTTAATTTCGGCATGTTCCAGTCGGTAACTACAAAATCGATTTTCTCCGACCTGATTTTTTGAAGGGCTTCTTCCCCATTTGAGGCTTCAGCAACGTTTTCAATCCCCATTTGCCTCAGCATGCCCCGTATGGTCCTTCGCATGTTGCTCATATCGTCCGCAACCAGGACTTTCATATTTTTATTTATGACGGTACTCATCCCATAGATACTAGCACAAAGATATATTGCCGAGAATTTTTTTGTGACTAATTTTTTCGAGCTAAAGCATTTTCGGCAATAAGAGAGAATATCACCTACCGATTCAACGTGAAATAGAAGATGGAACCGATTTCAGGGGCGTCCTCAACCCATATTTCCCCACCATGGGCATCCATCGCCATTTTACAGAATGTTAGGCCAAGACCTGTACTGTACTTGCTTCTTCTCTGGTCACCCTTCACCTGTCCGAATTTCATGAATATTATCTCCTTGAACTCCTCGGGGACGCCCGGCCCTTCATCCTGCACCCCGACCCGTATTTTATTTGGGCCGATATCCTCGACACGAATTGTGATCTTTCCACCGTCAGGAGTGTAATTATTGGCGTTGGTAACCAGATTTGCCAGAACCCTTGAAATAATGGAAGCATCCAACTTTGCTATAAAATTGGAGCCGGTTTCCTGCATAACAATTCGCTTGTTATCCATCTTCATCAGGCCATCCATCATTTCTATCTTCTTTTTCGCAATATCCCGCATATCGATACTGCTGTAATTAAGGTGGAACTTCCCTTCTTCCATCCTGTTTACGTCCAGGATATCCATGACCATTCCCTGCAGATTGTCGATCCCGGCCCTGGCTATAAGAAGAGTGTCCTTTTCAAAGTCCTTAAGTTCAGCCTCTTCTAGGAGGCTCAGGTTTGCCATTACCTCACCGATAGGGCCCTTTAGATCATGCACCAGCATGCTTACAAGATTGTTTTTAAGCTCTTCCAGCTTCTTAAGTTCCTTATTAGCGATCCGAAGCTTCTCACGCTCCAAGCGAACGCTATCCACCAATAGCGCGTTATCCATGGTCACCGCTATTCTGTCAAGAAAACTCCCAAGCGCTACTTCGTCTTCCCTTTTAAATAACCCCGATTCCTTGTCAGTTATATTGAACACTCCGAGCAGTTTGTCCTCGCTGATTATTGGAAAAGAGAGGAAAGGGTCCCTTTTATATTCCGATGACTTCTGAAAATCAAATTCCTCAACATTCGAGAGGTCGCCGACGTTTAACGGCCTTTTATTTCTAGCGACCCAAGAGACTACCGAGATATCGTTCAGCGGAACCCTTACGCCGACCAGTTCCCTTCTGGAGTTTGCGACTATTTCGAGTTCATCCGCCTTCTCGTCAACTATGAGTATTGATCCCCTTCCAGCCTCAAAATGCTTTAGAACTATACCGAGACAGATATCGAGCTTCTGCTGTAAATCAAGAGATGGCGCAGATAGAACATGCGCGACCTCCATCGCGCTTTCAAGTTCACGGAGACGGGCCGATTCATCGGTTCCCGAGAATGTTTTAGACGCCAGCGCCCCGATCATATCCTCAAACATTTCAGGTATACCGGCCGATTTGGGAAGTATTCCGTTTACTTTCCCCTTTACCTGACTCTCCATTATTTTTCCGGTATCGTCCGGATAGCAAACGGCGACTATTTCAACTCCCGGCATCTCCCTCCGGACATAGGACATAACCTCAAGTGGATCATCAAAGGAAATATAAAGATCAACCAGCAGGATATTTATCGACGGCGCCCCTTCCTTAAAGCACGCCTTAACTGTTTCGATATCCCCAGCGACTCCGACGGTATACCCAAATTTAGACAGGAAAGCAGAGGATGAGTCGTTGAATTCGTTATCTTCGGAAACGATGAGAATACGGGTAGATTTGGTTATCTTCCCGGATACCCCTCTCTTTTTCCTTTCTGATTCCACTTTGTCTGCCAAAGTCACTCATCCCCATCAGGTTGTTTCAATCTGGATATCTCTCCTACATCTTCAATAGTCATTCTACGCCAATTAACTAATCGTCATAACTGACTATTTATATTATAGTTTTATTAGATGAAAATCCTTATTTTGGGGTCTGGTGCGGTCGGAGGCTATTTTGGGGCAAAACTGGCCAAAGGAGGAAATACCCTTTATTTCAGCGCCCGGGGGAGACAGCTGGAGGCTTTGCGCACAAGCGGCCTCCATATTGAAAGCATCGGCGGTAATTTCGATATTCAAACCATGGCTAGCGAACGGTTCGATCCAATTGAAGATCTCGACCTGATACTTGTTTGCGTGAAAGTCGGCGACACGCGTGCCATCCTCCCGCAAATAAAGGAGCAGACGGGGAAAGATACTGTCGTAATAAGCCTGCAAAACGGGGTCGACAGCGTTGATATGCTGAAAGAAGCCGTTGCCGAAGATAAAATAATGGAGGGCATAGCTTTCATCGGCTCAAACCTCTATGAACCGGGGAGGATAAGGCATACCGCTTCAGGGTCGGTAACTATTGGAGAGCTGAACGGGAAAAATAGTGAAAGAGCCGAGCGCATAAGAAAGGTATTCGAAGATGCGGGGGTAGAGTGCAGGATCTCATCAAAAATCCAGAATGCAAAATGGGAAAAACTTGTCTGGAATGCCGGCTTTAACGGTTTGGCCGCCATTACCGGAGCTTCCGTCGGGAAGATACTCTCCTTTGAACCGACAAGGAATATTGTCATAAGCCTCATGCGGGAGGTTGTCGACGTGGCTCAAAAGTCAGGCATTGATATTCGGCAAAACTCCATCGATCGCCACATCTCGGTATCGGAAAAGATGGACGATGTCATACCTTCCATGCTGCAGGATGTACGGGCGGACAGAAAGACAGAGATTGAGTTCATCAACGGCAAGATCGTTCGTGAAGGGATGCGCATTGGAGTGCCAGTCCCATACAACGAATTGATCTGGGCCTCAGTTTCGATGATCGATAAGAGGCGTGAAAGCCGTACATAAGCCGGTCTCTCTCCTCAATAAAGCTTCATCTCAACATTCAATATGCCGGGGGATGCCGGAGATATCTGCTTATTTGCGGAAGGATCCTATTTGGAGGCTCCTACCCTTTTTCTTGCCCTTTTCTTTGCGGGCTTTTTCTCTGCTACCGGTTTTTTTTCATGAATGGAAAAGCACATGTCGCATTTATGACCTGAAGAACGACCGCACATGAGACATGTCGTGCTCTCCTCGGCTGAAACAGTCAGGATACCGCCACAATGATTACATCTCGTCTGGTTTTCTTTTGATTCGACCATTTTGCTCCTCAGATATTCAGTTTTTGCGACAATCTGTCAAAATCCACTACTATTTAGGCCATCAAGGGCGAGAGGATACATGAAATACATTTCATATTCAACTCTCTAAGTTCAATTATAACATTTACACCCGAAATTCCAAAAACATCCCTTCTTTTCCAATATGTTACGGAAGTTATCCACAAGCCCTCCGATATAAGGATTTATCGGCCGCAACCAATAAACCTTTAAACTTTGAGAGTGGGATCAGTAGAAAGGGAAGAAGGGGGCTATCTCTTGCAACAGTTGCAGATACCGAGACGGCAACGGAGCACCATAAGGATGAACAGGGTATTCCCAGCAAGGTAACGTTTCCACATTCTCCCCGGCTCCTGAAGGAACCTGTAAAACCATTCAAGCCCGAGCCTTTGCAGGAACATCGGAGCGCGCTTCGTCTTCCCAGCCAGGATGTCGAAACTCCCTCCTACCCCCATTATGACCGGGACACCCATTCTTTCCTGGTACTTCTTCTGGAAAATCTCCTTCTTCGGAGAACTCATTGCGACGAACAGTATATCGGCGCCGGAATCCCTTATCTCGTCGGCAATCCCCTCTTCTTCCGCTTCGCTAAAATACCCGTTTCGGAAACCCGCGATATTGATCCCGCCGAATTTTCTTTTGGCTTCCTCGACGCTCTTTTCGATAACCTCCTGCCTCGCCCCGAAAAGAAAAAAGCGGTACCCTTTCCCTGCTCCTGCTTTCATCATGTTCATCATCAGGTCCACGCCTGCCACCCTTCCGGGGAGCTTATGCCCAAGGAACCTGCACCCCCATACTACCGACTGTCCGTCGGCAAGCCTCAGGTCCGCTGACAGAACCGATTCGCGAAGCAACGAGTCATTCTCCATCGCAACAAGCTTCCCCGCGTTCAGAAAAGCTATATTAAGGTTGCGTCTGCTCTTAACCGCGTCATCCACCTCTTTCAGCGCATCATCCATCGACAACGGATCAACCGGTACTCCGAAAATCGTTATTCCGCTTTCGTTGTTCATCCTCTCACCCGGCCTTTACGCCAAACTTTTTCGACCATATCTCAAGCGAAAGTATCATAAAGAGCTGTTTTGAAAAATTCCCCTTCCCTTCCGCGTGCAGGTTCAACATTGATTCGACAGCTCCGTCCCTGAATATCTGCGAGGAGAACGAGGAGGGGTCACAAACGGTTTCCCGGACAAGCGAAAAGAGATCCTTCCTCAGCCATTCGTCGAACGGAGTTTCAAAGCCGAGTTTCTTTCGGTTCAGCACTTCATGGGGGATATGCCTTTTTGCTATCTGTCTGAACAGATGCTTCCTTTTCCACCCCCGGATCTTATGGTCGGAGGAGAGGGATTCAACATAGGATGCAAAATCCCGGTCGAGAAACGGCACGCGCACCTCCACGGAGTGCGCCATAGATACCTTGTCGGTATAGAAGAGGAGGTCATCTGCAAGTGAGGTGCGAAGCTCAAGGTAAAGCATTCTGTTTAGCGAATCCATATCCTTTAGATCGCCCAGGTAGTATCTCAGCGGTGAGATGTCTTCCTCTGGAACGCTACGCATCAAGCCTGCCCGCGCTTCCATGTTGAAAAGGGAGAATATCTTCATGAATCTTTTCAGATCGTCCTTCTCGCCAAGAGAGTAGAAAGCCCTGCCGAGCTTGCCGCTCCCCGCTCCCGCAGAGAGGAGTTTTGAAATTATCCCCGATGCAAATACCGGCCTCACCCCGCTCGAAAGCTTCTCGGCAAGGTGGCGGAAGTACCCGCCGAACAGTTCGTCAACCCCCTGCCCCGAAAGCACAACCTTATGGCTCTTCCCTATTTCCCCACAGAGCAGGAAAAGAGGGAGGGCCGAGGTTGTGGCTATCGGCTCTTCAAGGTGATAAACGGTCTTTTCAAATGCGCTGAAAAAATCGCCAGCGTCTATCTCAAGTTTTTCATGCCGAATGCCAAGACGTTTCGCCGTCGATTCCGCCAGTTTCCGCTCATCCGTTCCGCCCCCCCCCTTGAAGCCGACGGTAAAAGCGGTAAGGGAACTGCCGTAATGCCTCGAAGCCAGCGTAGTAAGGAGCGTGGAATCTACCCCGCCGCTTAACAGCGCCCCCACCGGAACATCGGCTATCAACTGCCTCCGTACGGCATCGTCAAGCTTTTGGGAAGCCCGCTCCTCATACTCCCGCGGGTCACTCTTGCCGTTGCTCATTTCCCGGTAGAAATATCGCTCTATGGAAACTTTACCTTTATCACAGATAAGGAAATGCCCCGGCCTCAGCTTCTCCACATCATTGAAAAGAGTATCAGGCGAAGGTGAATACCTGTATATGAGCGCCCTGTTGAGCGCATCAATGTTCATCTCCGCCAGCGACGGGTCGGCTGCGAGGAGAGATTTTATCTCGGATGCGAAGAGGAGCCTCTTTCCGTTGCCGGTGTAATAGAACGGCTTTACCCCGTAATGATCCCGCGCGCAGAAAAGCCGCCTCTCCTCCCTGTCCCATATCGCAAAGGCGAATATCCCGTTGAAACGGGTTACACAGCTCTCCCCCCATCTTTCATACGAGGCAAGTATCACCTCCGTATCGGAGGAAGTGGAGAACGGATAATCCTTTAGGTATTTTTCCCGTAGCTCCCGGAAATTGTAAAGCTCACCGTTATAGGTGATAGCGTATCGTCCAGATGCGGAGAGCATCGGCTGTGCGCCCCCCTCGATATCTATAATGGAAAGCCTTTTGTGCGCGAATCCTGTTCCCCCTTCGCTCCAGTTGCCGCTTGCATCGGGACCTCGATGCGCCAATACATCCCCCATCTTCCCCAGTTTTTCAATATTGACCGGCGAGCCATCGTGATTTATCCAGCCTGCAATTCCGCACATCGGCTCATCCCCCTTTCCGTTTCAGCTTTGCATGGGAAAGATTCACCAGCGCGGCAACCACGGGGGCGCTCCCCCAACGGATGTAATTCATCCTCGAAAGGGCGAAAGAGTATCGCCTGTGGTAGTAGTACCCCCCCGATTCGCAAAACATCGTCTCTTTCAACCTGCCGAGGATCTTTTCGGCAACCGGCAATAACTCCGCGTTCCTTATACCAGCGAGAGAAAGAAGATTGGCCGCCTCGGCGGCGCTCCTTGTGTCTATTACCGGCTCAAGAGGAAGATGGCTCTTCGCAAACGGTTTAACGCTTCCGTCATCCCGGACAAATGTTCTTATGAAATAATCGAGTCCCTTCTGGAACGCCCGGTGCGTATCCGCGTCGTCGTTCTCCGCGGAGTACGCCATGAGGTTCTCTATCACGAATGCCGTATGGAAACAGTCTATGAAGTTCTCTTCGTCAGGCACACTCCCTTTTTCGAAGTAGAGCCACCCGCCGTCGTCGTTCTGCTGTGCCAGAACAAACCGGTTCAACCTCCCGGCAAGCTCAAGATGATCTTTCCGGTTAAAAAGTTTCCCGGTCATAAGGAGTATCAGCGAACCGTATGAATTCGCGTTCACCACATACCTCTTGTCAAACTCCGTGTACCCTATCTTGCTGGTGCCGTCCTCCATATCCTTTCTCCCAAGGTCACTGAACACAAACTCCCCAATGTCGCGAAGTATATCCCTGTATTCGGGTAGTTCCGAAAGAGAGGCGTAAAAAATATAATCTACGAGATACCATGAGAGGGTCACGCAGGGGGTATACGCCTTTAATAACCGGGTGGTGTACCAATCGAACTGATGCCCGATGCCCCTCCCGTTCGTGGAGCGCCCAAGCCTTGAAACCATTTCACTTAACAGTCTCGCCCTGTCGGCTTCAAACCTTTCGTCCCCGGTTATCTCTTTGTAGATCAACATCGCTTTCATCAGCGACGGTAGGGTTTCCATCGAGATATCCTGTTTTATATTTGAACGGAATATCTTCGGGAGGAGTACGTCGAGAATATACGCCGCGCCGATAACCGGCATGGTAAGGAGATTCCTGTTTTTCCTTAGATATACCCCTGCTGATGAACCCCAAAAATCATAATGATCCCATGAACGGTAATCGTACCTCTGTATGGAAGCTAATATCTCTTCTGCATGTTTGATATCGATATGCACCTTGTCAGCCGCCTTCGTTCTCCCGGACAACCGGCAATCCCTCGCGGGAATCGAGCAACAGGGAAAATACCCTCACTCCGGCTGTTGCCGTAAAGAGCGCAAGCTGGAACTTTAAAAGGTTCTCGAGCGAACCGGAGAAATGGATGATCCCCGCTACCTGCAAAAGGGAGGCAATAATCGCAACACGAAGAAATCCGTACTGCTTCCTTGCCAGGCGATGATTCGCCTCTATAAGGAGCACCGATACGGCGAGAATGAATCCGCAGTAATACGGAAGGAGTGCCGCTGTCGAAGGATCGTCTATCTTGAAGAGCATGTAAAGAATTCTTTCCGGGAAAGCGACAGAGAGAGCGACCGCGGTACCCCCGCCAAGAAGAACCAGCACTATCGCCCGTCCTATAAGGTCATTGCCGATGGGGATCTTTGCTGTATCGCCCGACACCGTGGCCGGAAATAGCGCTACGGCCACGATCTGCCCTCCTAGAAAAATGAGTTTCCCAAAGACTCCGAAGGCGGCGTAGTGCCCGGAAATTTCAGGCTCGAAAAGTGAACGCACCAGTATCATGTCGACATTTATAAAGAACATCGGAAAAAAAATCGCCGCTACTGCCCTCGTCCCGTATGACGTCATCTCTTCCCTGGAAACATCCACCCCTTTTGCCGGAATGCCGATAAACAGGGGAATTATCAGTCTGTGTATCAATACAATTGATAGAACCACAGAAAGTATGAGAGCAAAAAGCGCCTTTTCCACCGTAATCCCCATATATATGAACAGCGCGCCGAGAAGCACCTTGAAGATGCCCGACCCCCCGAGGCCGTAAAAGAAAAAATGGAATTTTTGCATCCCGCGCACAAAGGCGAGCGGCACGGCCTGGAGAAAATAGGAAGCTATCAACAGCGAGGCAAGGATTACCGAGAGTATCGATTCTATCCTGAGTGTTTCCATCCATAACGGGGAGGAGAGAGGAACCACGCAGGTGGACGCAACCGCGATAACAGCCACGATGCGCCACGCGCTTGTGTAGAGGCCGTGCAGTTTCCCCTTCTCCTCAAGCGTCCAGAACATCGCGGCGTGATGGGTGAACAGCAGTATGAGCGCGCCGGTAAAGACTGAGAATATGAGCTGTATCGAAATAAGAACGTTGAACCAGCCGAAGCTGTCCATATCCATCGAGCGCCCCATCATTATCTGAAAAATAAAGGTGGAGGCGCTGCTTATAAAGGTCGTCGCAAAGACGATTATGGAATTTTTTGTCAGCTCCTTTTTTCCCATTACCCGACTGCTATCCTGCTGCGCCGCGCGCCGCACCTCTCCTCATGCATCTTCATGGTCAGTTATCGACGGGATAAGAACCTGTCTCGGCTTCGCCCCGTCGGCCGGCCCAACCATCCCCTTTGCTTCCATCGTTTCGATTATCCTTGCCGCCCTGTTATAGCCTATCCTAAGCCTTCTTTGTATCATGCTTATGCTTGCCACCCTCGACTGCGCGACAAGCTCGACAGCCTGCTCGAAATATTCGTCGTCATCGTCCTCTTCTCCGCCATTTATCGCTACCTCATCGGTTTTTGCGTGGCTTTTCAATATATCTTCGTTATATCTCGGCTTCCCCTGCTTTTTAAGGAAGTTCACCGTTTCGTTTATCTCATCGTCTGTAACAAGCGGTCCATGTATCCTCCTGAGCCGGGACGTTCCCGGCGGAAGGAAAAGCATATCCCCCTTGCCGAGGAGTTTTTCCGCCCCTATGGAATCGAGGATCGTCCTGCTGTCTATCCTCGACGTCACCTGGTACGACATGCGGGCCGGGAAATTCGCTTTTATCAGACCTGTGAGCACGTCGACCGAAGGCCTCTGCGTGGCAACGAGGAGATGAATTCCGCTCGCGCGCGCCATCTGCGCCAGTCTCGCAAGCGAGTCCTCCACCTCTTTCGAGGCGACCATCATAAGATCCGCAAGCTCGTCTATTACTACAACGACGTATGGTAGCGGCTTTATCTCATCTTCCACTTCCTCTACCGGCCCATTGGAATCGACTTCAAATGTCTTCGCCTTTTTCTCCTTCTTCTTCCCCGATGCCGCCTGCTCCTTGAGGAACTCCCTTACCCAACTGTTATACGAACCTATGTTCCTGAAGCCGACGCCCGCAAGGAGCTGGTACCTCCTCTCCATCTCCTCAACAGCCCATTTAAGCGCGTTCGCCGCCTTCTTTGGGTTTGTGACAACGGGGGAAATGAGGTGGGGTATGCCGTCGTACACGGAGAGTTCCAGCATCTTCGGATCGATCATTATAAAATTCACTTCGGCCGGGGTCGCTTTATACAGGATGGACATGATCATAGCGTTTAGCCCAACGGACTTGCCGGAGCCTGTTGCCCCCGCGATCAACAGATGCGGTATCGAAGCAAGATCTGTCACAACAGGGAGGCCGGAGGTGTCTTTTCCAAGCACCATCGTCAATTTCGATTCCGATTCCCGGAACTCGGACGATTCGAGTATCTCCCGGATACCGCCAAGCTCTACCTTCAGGTTTGGAACCTCTATCCCCACAACCGCTTTCCCCGGCACAGGGGCAAGTATTCGAACCGATACGGCACGAAGCCCCATGGCAAGGTCGTCGGCGAGGTTCACTATCCTGCTTACTTTCACCCCCGCCGCCGGTTCAAATTCATAAAGAGTTATCACCGGGCCGGGAAGCACCATCGTTACGCGCCCCTCGATGCCGAAATCGGCAAGTTTCTTCGTAAGTATCTGCGAGTTGGCCAAAAGCTCCTTGTCGCTCTTTTCCCTGTTTATTTGCGGAGCCTTGTTTAGGATGGATATCGGAGGGAGCGAGTAGACCCCGTCCTCGACTAGCGGGAGGTTCGTCTGTTCCGGCATGAACTCATGATCGACAGGCGACTGTTTTGCCGATTCCTTTTTAATGATTTTAGGCTGAGCAGGCTCCGAGATCGGTGCGGAGATTATCGGCGCTTCGTCGTACATTGTTTTTTCCGCCATCTTTTCGGAGATTGAAATTTCCCCTTCCATCACCCTGGTTGAGAATTTCCTGATACCCGCTTCAAGGAGCACCCACCCCCTCGTGGAGACCTCTTTCAACAGCTCCCAGAATTCCCAAACGCTAAGCCTGGTGGCAATGAGTATTGAGAGGAAGAAGAGCGTTGCTCCGAATATTCCGGCGCCGGGCCTGGCGAGCACCTTAACGAGGATCTGCTCTGCCAGTATTTTCCCCATGAAGCCCCCGCCAGGGAGATGGGGATAGCGTGGATCGTGCGTCCAGATAACGAAAAGGAGTATGCACGAGGAAATTATGAAAAGCGCTCCTCCAACCACCAGCGCCGCGGCGTGTTTCTTGGAGTTTTCCCTGAAAAGGAGCATCCCCAGCGCAAGCGATATTACCGGGATGGCGATCGACGCGCCGCCAAAGGCGTGGATCATGAAAACTGAAAGGTATGCCCCTGTGATCCCGGCAAGGTTTTGAAGTGCTCCGTTCCCGTTTTCGCCCGCGTGCCTTGCAATATCGTCCTGACTGTACGATACGAGGCTCACCACCATCAGCAATGTAAAGGCGATAAGGAACACGCCTCCAACTTCTTTTGCAAGATTGTCTTTTCGCAATCCGCCACGTTTCTCCATTGCTCGATATTTTACGCTAAAATCGGGCATGCATGAAATTGATAATTCCCTTTTTCCCCCTCCCAAACAATGCTCCGGCATGGGATAATCAGGGAACTATAGACTAACCGGGGTTAAAGAGGGTTGAAAATTTCGGAAAATTCGGCAAAAAGAGCGATGATATTCTCTTTTGTCACCATCGCACTCCTCTTCATTTTCCGATCCCTGGAACAGACCCCCGACTCGCTATCCTACGCAACCGCTGTGCGATCGGGCGAAGGGATGTTCCACCCCCACCACATTCTGTTCGCCCCTGCCGTAAAGGGCGTATACCTCATGATTTCAGCATTTTGTACTTCCTGTAACGTGATTCTCGCGGCCCAGATCCACAATATCCTATGGGCCTCGCTTGCCATAGGCGGGGGATATTTGGCCGTTTACAGGTTTACCGGAGCTACTTTCACAGCCGGTATGGTCTCTTCACTCCTCGCCGTCTCAAACGGTTTCTGGCTCTTTTCCACACAGGCGGAGGTGTATGTACCGGCAACAGCCCCTCTTATCCTCCTGACCCCCCTCCTTGCCGGAGAGGGGCATAAAATGGATGCTTCCCGGAAAATTGTTGCCATATTTCTGCTCTCTCTCGCAGTTCTCTACCATCAATCGAATGTCCTCTTCTGCATTCCTCTCTTTTTCCTTATGAGCGGAGAAAGCGGGATGGAGCGGTTGAAAGCCTTTCTTTCGATCGTTCTTCCGGCAGGAATGCTAGTCCTCCTTTTTTACCTTGGCGTATTTCTCTCTTCAGGCGGAGGATTTTCGCTCGCCCGCTTTGTGAGCTTCTGCATCCCCTACGCCAGCCACCCGAATCCCGAGTGGGGGACCAGCGCAAATTTCAGCATCCTTGGCGCAGGGAGACTGGTGGACAGTCAGCTCAGGGATCTTATCCATATCCCTGAAGGAACCTCCATTTTCAGATACGCCGCTGTCGGGCTCTTCTCGCTTTTCATGCTGACGCTTTCCGGCCTCGCAGTTTATTTTCTGAAACTCGGAAAGATATCGCAGAACCAGATTTCTTTTCCGGTTGTATGGCTCTTTACATACTACCTCTTCAACCTCTGGTGGCTCCCTGGCGAGGAAGAGCTTTTCATCTCGACGATCTTCCCTCTCCTGCTCCTAGCCGGTACCGTATTAAAATCGGTTTGCGAAACATTTCTCGACGCCGAGTCGACCAGACGTACGCAATATCTTTTGATAGCCGCAACTGTCGCAATCGGCGTAGTGAACTTCACAACGACGATTCTCCCCCGATCCGGCGACAGAGGGGAACTCTACCGCGAAGCTGAAGCTATAAACGATCTCTCCAGAAACGAATGCGCCGTGATCGCGGGATACGGTGCTGTGCAGAACCTCTCCTACTACTTCGACAAAAAAAATGCCGACGAGATAGAAGCCCCTCTGCTGAGCATCTACCGGTTCGGCAGACCGGACCGCACTCTCCTCTCCGCCGAAGCCGGGTGCCTGATAGTCCCGGCAAAATATCTCTCCCCCTCGTACAGTGTCGCAGGGTACTCGGGACTTGCGGATCCGCCCGGCTGGCTTAAGCTCGTCGAATGGATTCTCGGCATTGAATATCTGGATAATGGCGACATCACCCGCTACCGCTTTGTTCGGCGGGGCGCGTCGGGAGAATACCTCGTCATCACCCCGCATGAAAGGGATAAAGACGTTCTAAAGCGGCTCCTTTTAAAACTCGGCTAAAGAGGCTCGCCCAATGGCGGCAGTAATGCCAACGGGCAAACCGCGGCCTACCCCTTTTTTATGTAGAAGTTGTGAACGTCCCCTTTTGCATCCTGTTTCAACAGCTCGTTCCCCGTCCGTTTCGTCCAGCTGATTACGTCGTCCTTCGTAGCCTGGCAGTTCGAAATAAGCAGCATCACCTTTCCTGCTTCCATCCTGTCGAGGATCTTTTTCGCCTCAACTATCGGATGGGGGCAGGTCATCCCTTTGAAATCGAGCGTTACGTCCGCCTTTACTGTTCCCATTGCTACACCTCCTTGAAATTTACTGGTGAATTATATTTTTTTAAAAGACAACCGCCGACTTCCTCCACCGCCTTTCAAGCTCCTCTTTTCTGCAGATGGTCGTTTCAAGCGGCTTGCCCGGCAGCTTATCCGGATAATCCATGTTGGAGTGAAGCCCCCGGCTCTCCCGCCTCTTCATGGCGGATTCTATTATAAGGCTTGCGCACGTCGCGATGTTGCGAAGCTCCACCAGATCGGCGATGACGATGAAGTCGTGGTAATACTCCCTTATCTCCTCGTGGAGAAGCTCCATTCTCCTCTTGGCCCTCTCAAGCCGTTTGTTGGAGCGGTGTATCGCCACATAGCTCCACATGAGACGACGTATTTCGTCCCAGTTCTGCGCGATGACTATCTGTTCGTCGGAATTTACCGCGTTGCCTGTCGTCCACGGATTTTTTATCGATATCTCGGCAGGTTTCCACTCCTCAAGCGCCTTCTGCGCCGCCCTGTGCGAAAAGACAAGCGCTTCGAGAAGGGAGTTGCTGGCTAGCCTGTTTGCGCCATGCACCCCGGTACAGGCGTTCTCACCCCCGGCATAAAGGCCCGGAAGCGACGTCCTTCCCCATGTGTCAACGTCTATCCCCCCGCATATGTAATGCGCCGCCGGAACGACCGGTATCATCTCCTTCGTCATGTCGATCCCGTATTCCAGAAGGGTGCGGTAAATATTCGGGAACTCCTCGCGCACACGGAACCCTTCAAGGTGGGTTACGTCCAGGTATATGTAGTCGTAGCCCCGCTTCTTCATCTCTGCATCGATTGCCCTGGCGACTATATCCCTCGGCGCGAGGCATCCGAGTTTGTGGTAATGCTCCATGAAGGTGGAGCCGTCCATAAGCCTCAGCAATCCCCCTTCCCCCCGCACCGCCTCGGAAATGAGAAACGATTTCGCTTCCGGGTGGTAGAGGCATGTCGGGTGGAACTGCATGAACTCCATGTTCGCGATATTCGCCCCCGCGCGATAGGCCATGGCTATTCCATCGCCGGTCGATATATCGGGATTGGAGGTGTAGAGATAGACCTTGCCCGCGCCACCTGTCGCCAGGTAGGTGATCGGAGCGATAAACGTTTTTACCTGACCGAATTCCGGCGAGAGCACGAATACGCCGACTACGCTCTCATTTTCGTCGAGACTCCCTTCAATGCGCGATTTCAGGACGAGGTCGATAGCGGTATGATCCTCGAAAAGCGTGATGTTCTTCTCCGCCTTTACCGCTTCTATCAGCGCGCGCTCTATTTCACGTCCGGTCAGGTCGGCGGCATGAACTATCCTTCGGCGCGAGTGCCCCCCCTCCTGCCTGAGAGAGAGCGGGGAGGAAGGATCCTTTTTCATATGGGTGAATTTCGCGCCGAGCTCTATCAATCTCTCAATCGACGCAGGCCCGTTTTCGACGAGCACCTTCACGGCGTCCTCTCTGCAGAGGCCGGCGCCGGCGGTTATCGTATCCTGCATGTGAACAGCGAAGGAATCGTCGTCCGCCCATACGGCGGCAATACCACCCTGCGCGAAACTGGTGGTCGCCACATCGATCGCCCGCTTGGTGATGACAGCAACCGTCCCTTTCTTTGCCGCGTCAAGCGCGAAGGTAAGGCCGGCAAGTCCCGAACCGACGACGACAAAATCGAATTTCAAAACCGGCGATTTATGCAATTTCCCGCTACTCCTATATGAACATTAATAACATTAAAACGCGGTTTCGCCTATATGTCCATTTTGCCATAGGTGGATGGCAATTGCGGCGAGTATTCATGTCTGATAATATGAGGGCAAACAAAGAGGAAACCGCCATGCTGTTTTTCAAGGTCAAGGTATTCAAGGATTCCAAAACGGAGCCGGACGTAACCATAAAGATCCCGCTTGGGATACTCCGCACCGCGTCCAAGCTAATCCCGAAGAAAGCGTTGTCGTTCCTTGACGAGAAAGGGATCGATATAGCGGAAATAGTAAAGCTGACGGAAAACGACGAGATCCGCGGCACTCTGATTGAAATAGACGATCACCGGAAAAACGAGCATATCGTTATTTTGGTTGAGTAAACTCTCTGACGGATAGAATATTTTTCAGGATAGGATCGGTGACGCGCCGAGCGAGCGGAGTTCGGCAACTGTCATATCCATTAGATCATCGATGCGGGCGCTCACCGTTTCGGTAAGATCCATCGACATCGTTGTCATGTCAGACGGCTTTACCCCAATGACCGTGACCGATCGAGGAAGAGTTTCGTTTATCTCAGCGACAGCGAGGCACTCGATGAAACCTATATCGTGCGCCGAGAGTTTTTTCGGTATCGTCAGCTTGAAATCTTCCAGGTTGTATCGATAGACATCCCCGGCCTCGCCGGGGGCGTTCACCGCGTCTATCACTATCATATGGTCGGCCTCTTCCATCAATGGAAGGAGACCGTGCATCCCGGTTGTGCCGCCGTCGTAGACCTCCACGTTGGCGGGGAATGTGTACATCTCCTTAAGCCTGTCGACTACCCTCACCCCGACACCCTCGTCCGACATCAGAATGTTTCCAAGCCCCAATACTATTATCTTTTCGTCCTTGCTCATCGGCTTCACCTCGTGGAGAGTATACCGCTAAATTCGCACTGCATCTCCCTTGCCTGATGATCACGCTGTAAATATGCGATGCCTGCCACCACTGAATCCCTCCCTGTTTTGCCAAGGGAGGGATATTGAAAAGAACTCTCAGGAAGTTCTATGAAACCGCCCTAATCCACATCCCTGTATTTATATCCGCCGACAATCTGCCCGATATGCCCGTCCTTCCAGAGGATCGTTTTCGTCACCTGCAGATAGACATGCACGATAACCCCGGCCAGCATTATCCACTGCATGAGATGATGGTAGATTCGCACGTTCTGCGAATTGCCGAAGAGCCACGTTACCCAGTCGGTTGTCAGATGAATGATGTTGGCCCACCAGTAGCTTTCAGGGAGAGCCATAACATAAAGCTGGAAGCCGGTGAGCATCTGTATGACCATGATGACGTTCAGGAAAAAGAAGAGCAATCCGTCGAGCGGGTCGAAGCGGGGATAAAACGGCGGTTTCTTGAAGTTGAAATAGCATTTCAAAACCACCCATGACTCCTTGATAACTTCAATGCTCGGCACAAGCTCCCTGTAGTACTTGTGGTGCCAGCTGAAAAACGCGAGATAGACCCATACCATAAGGCTGATATCGAGAAACATCGCCGCAACGAAATGGATAAGGCGGATGTTCGCCATCGGGAACAGCCTGTACGGTTCGCCAATCCCGTAGATAGCCACAGGTTCGCCGATGTAGTAGCCGGTAACCATCAGCACTATGACCGAGAAGAAGATTATCCAGTGTATGAGCCGGTTGGTGAAGTTCCGGGTATAGACAAGCTGTTTCTTCTTTCCCGATATTCCGTAGCCGTACATGGCTCCTCCTTCAAACCGCCCTGGTTTCGTAAACCTCGTTGGTTACCGGGTCTATCACATGAACCGAACATGCCAGACATGGATCGAACGAATGAATGGTTCTTAATATCTCCACCGGTTGTTTCGGGTCATGTATCGGAGTACCGATAAGCGACTCTTCGAATGCCGACCTTCGGCCTTTGGCGTCTCGCGGCGAGCCGTTCCATGTGGTCGGCACGATCAACTGGTAGTTTTTGATCTTTTTCTTTTCGATCTCAACCCAGTGACCGAGCGCGCCTCGCGGAGCTTCCGTCATGCCGAATCCCCTTGCCGTATCCGGCATATCGAACGAGGTGCATGTCTCGAAATCCCCTTTCTTGAGGTTTGCCAGAAGTTCGTTTATCCAGAATCCCATTTCGTCGGCAATTATTTTCGTTTCTATCGCCCTTGCCGCGGTCCGGCCAAGCGTCGAGAACAGCACCTCCGGCCCTACGCCAAGCGCCTTCAGTACGGCACCCACGTTATCGACCGTCGATTTGTGTCCGGCTCCGTAGTTCACCAGCATCCTTGCCAGCGGGCCAACCTCTACCGGAGTATCGTCGTACCTCGGCGTCTTCAGCCATGAATACTTTCCGTCCGCCTTGTCGGTCTCTATCCCGGTATACCAGGGATCGGTTTCGCCGACGCTCGGATGGAGAGGTTTCTCCCCCTTGAACCACGAGTGAGTTACCTCCTCCGTGATCTTGTCCACGTTCAGCGGCTTGGTATTCAGGTTGCGCCCGTTTATCACGCCGCGCGGAAACCAGAGAGAATCAGGCTCTTTCCCGCCCTTGCCGGGTAACATCCCGTAGGAGATATAGTCCTTGAGGCCGCCGCCTATACCTGCCCAATCAAGATAGAACGGGGCTACCGCTAGAACGTCCGGGAGATAGACGTTGTTTATGAAATCCTGCGCTTCCTTGAGTATGAAAAGGAACTCGCTGATCCTGTCGGGATTGAGATCGTTTACGCATGTAACGCCGCCGACAGCGTAGGTCTGGATGTGGGGATTCTTCGCGCCGAAGATGGCGTGCATCCTCGCAATCCTGCTCTGCAGGGCCAGCGCGTCGAGGTAGTGCGAAACCGCCATCAGGTTCGCTTCCGGCGGAAGCTTGTAGGCCGGATGGCCCCAATAGCCGTTCGTAAACGGCCCAAGCTGTCCGCGATCGACGAATCTCTTTAGCTTGTCCTTCACATTCTTGAAATCTCCCGGCCCGCTCCTTGGCGCGTTCGGGTTTATGGAGTTCGCAAGTTCGGATGTCTTTTTCGGGTCGGCGCTCAGCGCGGATACCACGTCTACCCAGTCAAGCGCGTGAAGGTGATAGAAGTGCACCGGGTGGTCGTGGATATACTGCGCCCCCATGATGAGATTTCGCACGAGCCTTGCGTTATCAGGTATCTGGATGCCGACCGCGTTCTCAACCGCCTTTACGGAGGCAAGCGCGTGAACAGTCGTGCATACACCGCAAACCCGCTGGGTTATAATCCATGCGTCCCTGGGGTCGCGGTCTTTCAGGAAAATCTCGAAGCCGCGGAAGAGGGTTCCGGAACTCCACGCGTCCTTTACCTTTCCACCCTCTACCTCGACTTCAATTCTCAAGTGTCCTTCGATCCTCGTAATAGGGTCAATTACATGCCTTCCCATTGTCTTACTCCTCCCCTTTTAGGGTGTCGTCAAATTTTCTGCGGTTCTTATAGGTATAAGCCGCATGCGCCGCGGCGCCGACCGCCGCCGCTCCGACAAGGGTGAAGCCGACTTTGTCCGCCGTTGCTTCAACGCCCGGCAGTATGACGTTGGGGAGTCTCTCGTAGAACGGTGACATGTTGTCCCAGAACTTCGGCTCCGAACATCCGATACAGCCGTGACCCCCCTTTATCGGCCACGAAGTACCGTCGTTGTATTCGACTATCGAGCAGTTGTGATATGTCTGCGGTCCCTTGCAGCCCACCTTGTACAGGCACCAGCCGTCCTTCGCGCCCTGGTCGCCGAACTCTTCGACGAACTGCCCCGCGTCGAAATGCGCCCTTCGTGGACAGGCGTCGTGGATCCTCTTCCCGTAAGCAAATAGCGGACGACCCAGCTTATCAGTCCTCGGCAATGTTCCGAGGAGAAGGAAGTTCACTACCGTTGCAACGGAATTAACTACGTTGTGAGGACATCCGGCAATTTTCAGCGTCGGGATACCTGTCGCCTCTTCGATGCCGACCGCTCCGGTGGGATTCGGCCTCTGTGCCTGCACCCCTCCGAACGACGCGCAGTTGCCAACGCACATTACCGCCGCCGCGTCTCCGCATACCTCGTTTGCCAGCTCAAGGCCGGTCTTTCCTGCGATGGTAAGGTAGGCCCCTTTCTTCCCCGCCGGCCCAGGCGGAACGGCGAGCGGGATAGCCCCTTCGCATACGGCGATGTATTTTCCTTTGTTCTCTTTCATCGCCTGGGCAAGCGCCTCTTCCGCGGCCGTGCCGGAAGCGGCCATTATCGTCTCGTGATAATCAACTGAAAGTATCTCAAGTATCAGCTCTTCGGTGGAGGGGTATGTGGAACGTATGAACGCCTCTGAATCACCGGTGCATTCGGCGAAGTGAAGCCAGATCACTGACGGTTTCCCGGCGGCCTTTTCAACGGCCTCCGCTATTTTTGGAATGTATGACGCGCCCAGCCCGAGCACGGCGGCCATCGTCGCGCAAAACGACATGAAATCGCGGCGGTCAATTTCGCCAAAAGCGTCCCTCCGCCTTTCCGGGTCTAGCCCTACGAACTGGTTCCTCTGCTTACACATACTTACCTCCTCGCACCAATACGCCTGAATTAGTCACCCATGGTTTTAATTCAACAATGCGCGGCAAAACGCCGGACATCTATTTTGCCTTCCCCTCCTTTGGACGCGATAAAAAGTCCTCCTCCGCGACCTGGTAGTAATCTGAGAAGCGCCCTATCTGACTCATCGGAAAAACCTTGTAGCCGCCAATGATGGCGGAGATATCCGACTCCGTGAACATCGTGTTCTTCCAGATCTGCATATAGATATGAATGACTATCACGAACATCAGGCAGTACATCATCAGATGGTGAAGAAGACGCACGCTCTGCTGGCCGCCAAGCATGTTCGTAAACGAACCGGCTATCGAGTACCAGATGGTGTTCGGATTCTCGCCCGGCAGGTAGAGGAGGAAGCCGGTGAACACCATGCCGAACATGAAAACTATCATCCCGAAAACGCCGATCCCGCCAAGCGGGTTTATGTATCGGTATTGCCCATGTTCGCCATTGCCTGTAAGGAAATACCACGCCAGCTTCACCGCGTTGACGATGTTTCTCGGCGTCGGGAGAAACTGCTTGTAGTCCCTGATGATTATCGAATCTTTCGGACCGACAGCGATGTATATCCTGACTATCAATACGAAGATAAGGGTTGTTGCCGCAATAAAGTGGATCATTCTCATGTTTGCCATTGCGAACGCCTGATAAGCCTCCCCCATGCCGTAGTAATAGACAGGGTTGGCGATATAAAATCCTGTGATGATCAGACAGATTATGGATAGGACAAGAATCCAGTGAAGGATACAGGCCAGTATGGTCTTTGTTCTGACAGCTACGTAAATCTCGCCGTTACGTGCTGGCGCTACTCTGTGAGCATTCATAAGGAAATACCTTTATTAGGGGGTGTCGGTTAAAGACGCCTAAGAAAGTGGTATCAAAAGGAGACAGGGATCTCCCTTTATCATTTCCGAAGAACACAGAGAAGAACATAATGCTACTCCCATCAGTAGTCATAACGTCTTTAGTAATATTCAATTACTTTTATGTACCTGTTTAAATTGTAGACCTCAACCCTGGAATTGTCAATTTTCTGTAATCGACTAGTTCTCGAGAAGGGATACATCCTAACTAACGCACCCAACAGCCCAGCAATTTGTCCTCCTCAGTACCGGGCTCCCTCCTCAATCAAATAATCCTGCAGAGAAATTCTGGTTTGAGCAGACCTTTTGCTATCTACTACATGTACTGGAGCTGGATTGTAACCCCTTTTAGATATTCTTCCCTGTAGAGCCTCGACTTCTCGTATTTTGGCGGATTTGGGAAAGATATCTTTTGCTGTTTTGATAGGCCTATCCCCTCTTTGGGAATAATCCCGGTCCAGTTTTTGGTGACATTCCCGTTTCCATCTTCATCGTGAAAGACTTTAATCGCCAGTTCATCCAACTCAGACGAGAGCTTTACTTCTATTTCAGATTGATCGGCTTTGATAATTTTTGAGGTTACCGCTTTTTCATCGCTCCTTGGAAACCCATCTTCACCAAAGATAAAAATAACAATGTTCCCGCCTCGTTTAACGTCGACATCCCGTATTTTCACTACAAAATCCCCGGCCATAGAGGTCCCCGCACACGAAACGAAAAGCAAAAACGTAAAAAACAATCTCATCTATTTCCCTCTTTTTAAAATCCATGCCCTGTTGCCAAATTCAGATGATCATTGTAGCTTCTGGAATTATAAATATCAGCAAATCAAAATACAGCATTCTCCAATTCATATAATCGCCTCTAATTCAGACTTTTCAAAAAAAGTGATAGAATTTAATAAAACTGTCAGGGGGGAAAGCGATGTGTCTTGCCGTTCCCATGGAACTTGTCGAGATAGGTGAATTCAGCGGTGTCGCGGAGATAGGGGGCGTCAAAAGGGAAGTGAACCTGATGCTTGTGCCCGACGCCAAGATAGGGGATTTCGTTATCGTCCACGCTGGCTCCGCCATCTCGCTGCTCAGCAGGGAAGAGGCGAAGAAAACTCTCGACCTCCTTAATCAAATAGAAAACATCAATGACGCGGAAAAGATGTAGCCGATGAAATACATGTCGGAATTCCGCGACCCTTCGCTCGCCAGAAAACTTCAAAACGTCATCGGCGCCGAAACAAAAAAGAGGATCCGCATAATGGAGTTCTGCGGAGGGCACACCATCTCTCTCCTCAAGTACGGAATACCCGACCTCCTCCCCGACCTGATAGAGATGGTCTCCGGTCCCGGCTGTCCGGTATGCGTCACATCGAAGGGGGAGATCGACGCCGCAATAAAACTCGCCTCAATGGATGGGGTGATACTCGCCTCCTTTGGCGACATGATCCGCGTACCCGGCTCGGAAATGTCGCTACGCGATGCAAAGGCAAGGGGGATGGACATCCGAGTGGTATATTCCCCCGACGATGCCGTAAAAATGGCTGCCGACAATCGGGATAAAAAGGTTGTCTTCTTCTCCGTAGGTTTCGAGACAACCGCTCCTGTGAGCGCCGCCTCCATAAAGATGGCGAAAATAAAAGGGATAAACAACTATTTCGTTCTGAGCGCGCACAAGACAACACCGGGGGTTCTATCGGCGCTCCTTGCCGAAGAGGTGAGGATAGACGCGTTCGTCTGCCCGGGACACGTTACGACCATAACCGGAACATCGATCTATAAACCGCTAACCGACGCCGGGAGGCCGTGCGTGGTATCCGGCTTCGAACCGCTCGACATAATGTCGAGCATCCTTGCGATAGTCCGTCAGGCAAACCGTGGCGCCGCCGAAACGGAGATACAGTACTCGCGTGTCGCGACTGCTAAAGGGAACCTGAACGCGCAGAAGATGATGAAGGAGGTGTTCACTCCTGTCGACGCCCTCTGGCGCGGCATAGGGGCGATACCCGGCAGCGGACTTAAGCCGTATCGCGAATACGCCCGATTCAACGCCTGCAACGAGTTCGGCCTTGAAATAGAGGTGAACGACAGCGAAACAAAAGGGTGCATCTGCGGAAAGATATTAAGGGGGCTGAACAAACCGACCGACTGTAAACTCTTCGGTACCGCATGCAACCCGGAAGAGCCTGTCGGCGCGTGCATGGTATCGGACGAAGGGACCTGCTCGGTCTACTACCGTTTCCATGGAAAGGTTTCCGAAATTGAAGCGCGCTGACCATATCACGCTCGCCCACGGAGGAGGTGGGCAGGCTTCCGGTGAATTAATGAAAAATGTGTTTCTCCCTGCATTTAAAAATCCGCTCCTTGAAACACTCTCCGACGGTGCGCTGATCGATCCGCCCAAGAGAGGAAAACTGGCGTTCTCCACCGATACATTCGTGATAGACCCTATATTCTTCCCCGGCGGCGATATAGGCTCCCTCTCGGTGCATGGAACGGTGAACGACCTCGCCGTTTCCGGCGCGATACCGAAATACCTCTCCGCCGGATTCGTCATCGAAGAGGGGTTCAGCATCGCCGAGCTGAAAAAGATCGTCGCTTCCATGGCGGAAGCAGCGAAAAATTGCGGCGTGTCTATCGTCACAGGCGATACAAAGGTCGTCCCGAAAGGGCACGCCGACAAGCTGTTCATCAATACAACGGGGATCGGATTCGTACCGGAAGGGATCGATATTTCCGCGAAAAACATTATCGACGGCGATATTGTAATTCTTTCTGGAACCATCGGCGATCACGGAACGGCGGTACTCACCCGGCGCAAGGGGCTTGAGTTCGATACGGAAATCGTTTCAGACTCCACCCCGCTAAACAGCCTCGTGGAAGCGATGCTAAAAGCGGAGCCGAATATCAGGATGATGCGCGACCCGACCCGCGGCGGTCTTTCAGCGTCGCTATGCGAGATCGCTTCGATCTCCGGAAAGGGGATCGTCATCGAAGAGGCGTTGATACCGGTGAGTGTCGCAGTCAGATCGGTCTGCGAGATACTGGGGCTTGATCCTATTCATGTAGCCAACGAAGGTAAGCTTGTCGCGTTCGTGCCGTCAGACAGCGCGGAAAATGTTTTAAAGGCGATGAAGAAAGTGGCGTGCGGAAAAGAGGCGTCCATCATCGGCAGGGTCGGGGGGTGTCCCGCCGGGCGTGTGGAGATGAAGACATCGTTCATCGGCAACCGCATCATCGAGCCTGTCATCGGCGACCAGTTGCCGAGGATCTGCTGAATAGGGATTACCTTCTCAGTCAGCAGATATGGCAGTTCTACTTCCTGAAAAGTTTGGCAAGATTTTCGTTCGCCTTGCGAACCTGGCCGGGGAGCGTTATCGCGTCGACAAGCCATAGGATAACCAGAATGCCGTAAAAGAAAACCCCTATCCCGAAGGCAAACGTCGCGCTCCCGGCGATGAAGAGCCCTAGATATCCGAAACCCCACCACTTGAAGCCGAGATAGAATTTATGAATGCCGATGATCCCAAGGAGGAGCCATAAAATGTAAGCGGTCTTTTTCGTTTTCATCCATATACCTCTGATAAACGGTTACGCGCGAAAGCGCACTGCGTGTTTAATGGAATTTTACCAGCAAATCCTGTTAATAAAAACCGCGCTTCCATCCGCCGCCGGGAAAGTCCGTATTGAGTATCCAATCCCCATGAAGTATATTCCACTCTGGCAGGTGGGATAAATTTACTCACTGCCCAAGGGGAAAAATGAACGCCGGAAGCATAATTCAAAAGGGGATAGCTTTGGGAGAGACGACCATATCCTGCACAAAGGGGGGCACGCGTGACTGCGCATGAAAATCTTGTTTCCGTGCTGATGCCGGCATTCAACGAGCGCGGGTACATCAGGAAATGCGCCGAACGGGTATTATCGGTTCAGCTTCCCAAGGGCTTGAAGATAGAGCTTATTATCGTGAACGACGCATCCACCGACGGAACGGGCAAGGTGGTGGACGACCTGGCGAAGAGCTATCCGGCGCAGATAAGGGGTTTTCACCAGCCTAAAAACATGGGGAAAGGTGCCGCCATCAGGCGCGCGATAGCGGAAGCGAACGGGAGGTATATCATCTTCCAGGACGCCGACATGGAGTACGACCCTAACGAATACCCTAGACTCCTAAAACCTATAATCGACGGGCACGCGGACGTTGTATACGGTTCCCGTTTCATGCCCCGCGAGATGACGAGGGTTTTAAACTATCATCATACGCTTGGGAACCGATTCCTTACCTTCCTGTCGAACATCCTGACCGGACTCAACCTCACCGACATGGAGACATGCTACAAGGCTTTCAAGGCCGATATCCTGAAAACCATTCCGATCCGGTCGAACCGGTTCGGAATGGAGCCGGAGCTGACAGCCAAGGTAGCGAGGCGCAACTGCGTCGTTTACGAAGTGCCGATAAACTATCATGGCAGAACATACGCCGAAGGGAAAAAGATAAACTGGAAAGACGGCGTCTCGGCGATATATACGATAATCAAATACTACATATTGGACGACTGCTACGAAGAGCGGTATGGTCACGACATTCTCGCGAGCATGGCCCTTGCGAGGCGGTTCAACGCATGGATGGTGGACGTGATACTCCCTCACTTCGGCACCCGGATCCTTGAAGTAGGTTCCGGCATAGGGAATATCAGCCGCTTGCTCCCGAAGAAGGAGAGATTGACGGTAACGGACAACGATCCTGTATACGTGGAGATACTGCAAGACGCGTTCGCCAATAACGAAGTGGTGGACGTGGCGAAGCTCGACCTGAACAGCGACGAGGATTTTGCCAATCTCAAAAAGGGGTACGACACGATAGTCTGCCTGAACGTCCTAGAGCATATCGATGATGACCGCTCCGCCGTTCTCCGCATGTTCAACCTGCTGGATGAAGGGGGGAAGCTGTGCCTCCTTGTCCCCCAATACAAATGGCTCTACGGCTCCTACGACAGGGAGGTACTGCATGTGAGACGCTACGGAAAACGTCAGTTGAGGAGCCTTCTGGAGGAGTGTGGTTTCAAGGTGACGACCGCGCACGGATTCAATTTCCCTTCAATGTTCGGCTGGTGGCTCAACTCTGTTGTTCTAAGAAGGAAAAGAATGGGAAAAGTTCAGCTGAAAATATTCGACATGCTGGTGCCGGTCTTTAAGATAGTTGAAAAGATACTCCCCCTGCCGGGTCTCTCGCTGATAATGATCGCTGAAAAACCATCAGCTCCAACGCAGGAACAGTAAACCAAACCTTTTCCTCTTCCGGTTTTGGAAATCGCGCTCCTGTCCGGCATTCACGGAGAAAAGAGGAAACCGGTCGTTTATAATATTCGTATGCATGAACTGGCGGTAGCGGAATCGCTTATAAAAACAGTTCTCGAAAAATCGGAAGATGAAGAGGCTTCAAGGGTTGTCAAAGTCACTATCGTAGTCGGCAATCTTGCCGGAGTTGTAACTGACAGCCTGCACTTTTGCTTTGATGAGGTTGCGCGGGACACCATAGCCGAAGGGGCGACGCTGGAGATTGAGACGGTATCCGCAACGGCGTTCTGTCAATCCTGCCGTGATGAATTTGAAGTAGGACAGTACGATTTCGCCTGCCCGCGATGCGGCGGCGTGATAATACCTTCAGGGGGGATGGAGCTTTACATAAAGGATATTGAAATAGAATGACCAAAATAATCAAAGTAGAGAAAAAGATCCTTGAGAAGAACGACATCGCAGCCACACGATTGCGCGAAAAATTCGGCGCTCTCGGCATAGCGGTAGTAAACATAATGAGTTCCCCCGGCGCGGGGAAGACCACGCTCCTTGCTGAAACGATAAAAAAGCTGAAGGGGAAACTTTCAATCGGAGTTATCGCCGGAGACATAGCGACCGATCACGACGCGAAGATACTTGAAGACGCCGGAGCGGAATGGGCCGTGCAGATAAACACCGGGGGCCGATGCCACCTTGAAGCGGTGATGGTGGAAGAATCGCTTGACGGTATCCCCGAAGGCATCAGGCTTCTTATCATTGAAAATATCGGGAACCTGGTATGCCCGGCGGGATACGATCTCGGAGAGAACTATACCGTGATGCTGGGGGCTCTCACTGAAGGGGCCGACAAACCGAAAAAATATCCCGGAATGTACCGCGCCTGCTCGCATCTCGTGATAAACAAGATCGATCTCGAAGACGCGCTTGGGGTCACCGCCGACAGCTATGAGAGAGAGGCTCTGGAAGTGAATCCATCACTTGCGACATTCAGGACTTCCGCAAAAACCGGGGAGGGCCTCGACAGCTGGTGCGATTGGCTCTTTTCCGTCGCCGACGGCAAAGGGTAAATGTCAGTCTCAAGGCGGAGGATAGAGGTTCGCGGAATCGTGCAGGGGGTCGGTTTCCGCCCTTTCGTATATAACCTTGCCGAAAGGCTCAAGCTCGCCGGTCAGATATTGAACAACAAGCTGGGGGTCACTATCGAGATTGAAGGGGATGAAAAAGTATGCATGAAATTCCTCGACCTTCTGAAAAACGAGGCCCCGCCGCTGGCAAGGATAGCGGATATATCCGCTGTGAAGGTGGAAGTGAAAAACGAAAGGAAGTTCGTAATCCTTGAAAGCGATTCGACCGGTGACGACGTCGCGCTCATCTCTCCGGACAACGACCTCTGCGGCAACTGTCTTGCCGAGCTTCTGGATCTGGACGACAGGCGGTACCGCTACCCGTTCATAAACTGTACCGACTGCGGTCCGAGATATACCATCATCAACGGCACCCCTTACGACAGGCCGTTCACCTCGATGAAAGATTTCACGATGTGCGGCGACTGCCGGGCCGAATATGAGGATCCGAAAAACAGGCGATTCCATGCCCAGCCAAACGCCTGCCCCGTCTGCGGCCCTTCGCTGATTTTAATGAACGGCGAAGGTGAGAAAGAGGAATCTCCTGATCCCGTAAAGGAGGTAATGCGCCATATCTCGGAAGGAAAGATCGTCGCCATCAAGGGGCTGGGGGGATACCATCTCGCGTGCGACGCGACGAACGAGACTGCGGTAAACCTTCTCCGCGAGCGGAAATTCCGAAAAGCCAAACCGTTCGCGATCATGTCAAAGGACGTCGCATCCATTAGAGAGTTCGCGGAGGTGAACGAACAGGAGGAGAGGTTGCTGACCTCACGCGAGAAACCGATAGTCCTCCTTCAAAAGAAGCGGAACACCTTTATCGCCGGATCGATCGCTCCCGGCCTGAACGAATACGGCGTTTTCCTCCCATACACGCCGGTGCACCACCTCATGTTTGCTGAAACATCCTCCCCGGCGGCGATCGTTATGACAAGCGGCAATATCAGCGACGAGCCGATAGTTTTCGAGGAAGAAGCCCTCATGGAGAGACTCGGCGGAATTGCCGACTACTATCTCTCCAATAACCGCCCGATAGTCTGGCGTTGCGACGACTCCGTCGTAAAAATATTCGGCGATAAAACCATGATAGCGAGGCGGTCACGGGGGTGGGTCCCTTCGCCGGTATTCATCGAGAAGAAATCCCCCCCGCTCCTTGCCTGCGGAGGGGATCTGAAATCGGTCTTCTCCCTTGCCAGGGGGAACACGGTATTTCCAGGGCCCCATATAGGTGACCTGGAAAACGCCGAGGCTTTCAACTCCTTTCAAAGGTCGATATCCCACTTTAAAAAGATTTTCGGGATCGAGCCGGAGCTTGTCGCGGTAGACAGCCATCCCGGATATTTCAGCTCCAACTACGGAAGGAGTCTGGGACTTCCGATAATTGAAATCCAGCATCATCACGCTCATATCGCCTCCGTGATGCTGGAGAATAAACTGAATGGAGAGGTTATCGGGCTTGCGATGGACGGCGCCGGCTTCGGTCCGGACAGTACGGTCTGGGGAGGCGAAGCGCTTCTCTGTTCGATGAAAGAATACAAAAGAAAGTTCCATCTCCCGTTGTTAAAACTCCCTGGGGGCGACATCGCCGCGAAAGAGCCGTGGCGCACAGCCGTAGCCCTCCTTTACTCGGAGTTTGGCGACAGGTTGTACGATAAACACCCTTCGTTTGTAAACTCAATCGGGGAATCAAAGGTGAAAAATATGATCGCCATGATTAAAAACGGGATCAACACACCGTTATCGAGTTCAGCGGGACGGCTTTTCGACGCGATATCATCCATTCTGATGATATGCCATCATAACCGTTACGAAGGGGAGGCTCCGATCCTCCTGCAGGCGATTGCCGACAGCACAATTACCGGCTCGTACAGTTTCGAGACAGGAAAAACGGGCGAAATATCCTTCCCCGGAATGCTTGCTGAAATACTGAAAATCCGGCATGAACCGGCTCGCGCATCGGCTCTGTTCCACAATACTATCGCGACCGCGATGGCTGAGTGCTGTATATCTGCGCGGAAAGAGAGCGGAGTTGCGGATGTATGCCTTGGAGGCGGTACGTTCCAGAACTCCCTTCTCCTGGCAAGGCTTTATGAGCGGCTTGAGCTGGAAGGCTTCAACGTATATCTTCCGAGGCAATTACCGGTAAACGACGGGGGCCTCTCTCTTGGGCAGGTGGCAATCGCGCTTGCCGGAACGTAGACGCGCATGAAACCGAGGAGCTAGAAAGCCTCCTGTTTGAAATTCGGCTCGGCATAGATCACCTCGCCGAACCACATGTACTTCATCGCCGCGTGTCGCACATCCACATCATCGGGGGTTTGCACAAGGTAGGTATTGTCTTTCCCGATCTTCTTGATCGGCCTGGCCCTCATGGCAATGTTTATCTCCGATATCCGCTCTGGGGATATCCCGTCATGGAATTTCACGATGAGGTTCCCCTCGACAATTTTACCGCTCTCCCCCTGTGGATTGGCTGTATTTTCGGCGGAGAAATTCGACACCCTAGGAGAATTTTTCGCGCAGCCGATAAACAGAATTGAAATCATGAATATTGCCGGCGCAAACGCCTTCAGATTGAAAATTCCTCGCATCCCCCAAAAACCCCTTCAGCTACTTGTTTCTTACGGCTCCCATTCTAGCGCAATAAAAACGAAAGGCAAAGAGGAGTAAAAGAGAGGTCATTGCCAAAGCTGTAAAAGGATAGAGCACGGCAAATACCATCGGGCTGATAAGTATCCTCGCGGTGAATCTCAGCGCCGGGCTTTCGGAAATATAGTCCGCCAATGGCGGAGAGTAATGATAATACTGCTCGACAAAATACCTTCCGTATCCGCTCTTAAGAAGATGCCTGTCGCGGAACTCTCGCAACACGTTGACGTAAGGATGGAGATAGCTCCCGTATGCGGCGGTTGCGATAAAGCATCCGTTCCCCTTCTCCTCCGGAGGTATGTCGGAATCCGGCGTGCTGTTCCCTATCGTATACGATTCGGTCTTAACCGCCTCCCTGTTTGCGGCTACATCCATAGAAAAGAATTTCAATAGCGTGCCGCGTGTTATCGGGATTGGCGATGAATACCGCGTCGAATGGGTAGTCGGCTCCGTTTTATCCGTCGTGTAGTATATATTCGCGCATCCGGTTCCGGCACCGTCATCGCAGGTAAGGGTCACAGACATGGAACTTTGATACACACCGCCAGCCGGATCGGCGGTTGTTGAAGGGGGAGTGTTGTCCCCTGATCCGGCGGTTACGAGAGATGCGTATGCATTCAGCCGTCCGCCTGAAGCCACTTTATTCGCAAGGCTCGTTTTTTTGTCAGCGCTCCCCATCATGATGTATTTCACGTCGGAAGCGGAGAGCGCAGGATTGTTC
>Ga0224496_10000026_pt1 | contig 124683 bp, 115 predicted proteins | sample SF_Jul11_sed_USG_2_FD_168127 | JGI IMG/M metagenome (GOLD analysis project Ga0224496, IMG submission 168127) | Sediment microbial communities from San Francisco Bay, California, United States - SF_Jul11_sed_USGS_8_1 | ecosystem: Environmental > Aquatic > Marine > Sediment | place: USA...
CCCACTCGGCCCTTGACCGCACGACCCCAGCCCAGTATTACTTCAAGCAACTGCCCCGGCCCGAGGCAGCATAAACCCGCAGGAAATCCACTTATCCAAACGGGCCAACCTGTTCAAACAATCGGGGGGTAATCCCCCCGAAAATCAATAGATGTCTAAAATAGATGGTCATCTGGCGAAATCCTAGTAATCCTGGGGAAGGCGGCAGTCGGCAGGTACACCGGGCCCTGCCCCAAGTCCAACGCACGGCATGAGAAGCGCCACGCTCTAATAAGAAACTGACGATGCGGCTCAGGACCGCAATTTCCGATTGGCGGAGACTCCCCTCAACTGCTGCAACTAAGCAGCGGCACCGGGGCGGTGGCGGGGGGTGGGGCGGCGTAGGCTTCCATGCCGGGGTGCTCGGTGAATGGGTCCCTCAGCAGCCGGTGCAGGCGCTCAATTTCTGAAAAATCGCCATCCTCCGCCAGGTCGATGGCGTCCTGGCACAGGTGATTGCGCAGCAGGTAACGGGGGTTGACCCGGTCCATGGCGGCCTTGCGCTCGTCGTCCGGGGGGCCGCCTGCCAGCCGTGTGGCGTAGCGCTGGAACCAGTCGAGCAGGGAACTGTCGTCGCAGCCGAAGGCGCTCTGATCCACCAACCGGGCACACGCCTCGGGAATCCGCACCCCCTCCCCGCCCGTGCGGAAATCCGACAGGCCCCGGAAGAAACAGGCAAAATCCACATGGCCCGCGTGCATCAGATCGAACAGGTCCGCATACAGGGCATCGTTTTCGGCGTGGTCCGCCAGCCCCAGCTTTTGCGCCATGCGCGCCCGGTAGGCGGCGGTGAACGCCGGCATGTAGGCGTCCAGCCCCGCCTGCGCCTGCTCCGTGTCCATCAGGGGCAGCAGGGCGTTGGCCAGCAGATAGAGGTTGTACCGGCCGATGTCCGGCTGCCGGTTATAGGCGTAAAACCCCGTGCGGTCCGTGTGGTTGCGCACATAGTCGTGCTGGTAGCGGTCGATGAAGGCGAACGGGCCGTAGTCGATGGTCAGCCCCAGAATCGACATGTTGTCGCTGTTGAGCACCCCGTGCACGAAGCCGTCGGTCTGCCAGCGGGCCACCAGTTGGCCGGTGCGTTCCGCCACCGTGGCCAGCAGACGCGGATAGGCATCCGGCTGCCCGGCCAGTTCCGGGAAGTGGTGCTCAATGACGTGATCCGCCAGGGTTTTCAGATGATCGTGCTGGTTGCGCGAGGCAAACACCTGGAAGCTGCCGAAACGCACGTGGCTGGGCGACATGCGGGTCATCATGGCGCCGGTTTCCACCGTTTCCCGGTATACCGGCTCATCGCTGCCGACGATGCACAGGGCGCGGGTGGTGGGAATGCCCAGGCCGTGCATGGCCTCGGAGCACAGGTATTCGCGCACCACCGAACGCAACACCGCGCGCCCGTCCCCCATGCGGGAGAAGGCGGTTTTGCCCGCCCCTTTCAGTTGCAGATCCCACGCGCCGTCCGGCCCCTCCACCTGCCCCAGCAGAATGGCGCGGCCGTCCCCCAGTTGCGGCACCCAGGTGCCGAACTGGTTTCCGGCATACAGCATGGCCAGCGGCTCGGCCCCCGGCAGCATTTCGGCCCCGCAAAAATAGCGGGCGAACGACGGGTGCGCCAGCGCCTCCGCGTTCAGCCCGATCAGCGCGGCGGCATCCGGGTTGGCCACCACCAGATGCGGGCGGGCGAACGGCGTGGGCGCCACCCGCTGATAGAACGCCTCGGGCAGACGGCTGTACCGGTTGTTGAACGGCAGGTTTTCAAGGGTGGTCATGCCCCTATGATTACCCGCCCCGCCCCACTGCGCAACGGTCCGCGCAAGGGCGGCTTCGGTGCCACGAGGGCATTCCCGGTACCGGGTCGGGTATACTGCGGCTTCCCGCCAGTGGGCCGGAATTGCCTGCCTATGCGCCCGTGGCTCAGCTGGATAGAGCATCAGGCTTCGAACCTGAGGGTCGCACGTTCGAATCGTGCCGGGCGCGCCAGTTCCCGCAAGGGCCCGCGTTGAAAAATGCGGGCCCTTGCCGGGTTTCGCCCCCCCGCCGTCCTCCATCGGTGGGCTGCGCCGTGACCCCGAACGCATCGCCCGAAAACAGACGGAGGACTCATGATCTACCGCGCCATCACCGGCATCACCCTGTGCCTGACCCTTGTCCTCCTCCCGTTTCAGGGGAAGGCGTGGGCCGGGTACCATGAGGGATTCGCCGCGTACAGCCGCCACGACTATGCCACCGCGCTTCGCGAGTTCCGGCCGCTGGCGGAGCAGGGCCACGCATCGGCCCAGAACTACCTGGGGATCATGTACCAGAACGGATGGGGCGTTCCGGTGGACAACGCCACGGCCGCGCAGTGGTACCGCAAGGCGGCGGAACAGGGGAATGCCTTTGCCCAAAACAACCTGGGGGTCATGCTCCAGAAGGGGAAAGGGGTTCCGCGGAACCTCACCGGCGCCGTGTCGTGGTACCGAAAGGCGGCGGAGCAGGGGCATGCGCAGGCCCAGTACAACCTGGGGTACATGTACCAGGAGGGACAGGGGGTTACGCAGTCCGACGTTGCGGCAGTGGACTGGTACCGAAGGGCGGCGGAGCAGGGACACTCCATGGCCCAGAACAATCTCGGGGTAAGTTTCGCAAAAGGGCGGGGGGTTCCGCAAAACTTCTCCCGGGCCTCCGAGTGGTACCGCAAGGCCGCGGAGCAGGGAAACGCGCTGGCCCAGGACAACCTTGCGTTCATGTACCGTAACGGCCGGGGTGTCCCGAAGGATTACGCCCAGGCCGCGGCGTGGTACCGCAAGGCGGCGGACCAGGGGCATGCGGAGGCCCAGAACAACCTCGGGCTCCTGTACGAACATGGCCAGGGTGTCCCTCAGGATTACGCCCGGGCCGCGCAGTGGTACCGCAAGGCGGCCGATCAGGGAAACCACTGGGCTCAGAACAACCTGGGAATCCTGTATCAAAACGGACTGGGCGTTGCACAGGATCCCGCCCAGGCCGTCTACTGGTATCGCAAGGCCGCGGATCAGGGTCACGCGGCGGCCCAGTTCAACCTGGGAGCCATGTACCAGGGCGGGCTGGGGGTCGAGCGGGATTTTGTTCAGGCGTATGTCTGGTACACCCGCGCCGCCGCACAGGGACACGCGGAAGCCGTCACCAATCGGAGCAGCGTCCTGTCCGTCATGTCCCCGGCGCAGAAGGAGGAGGCCCGTCGGCGTGTCGGCAGGTAACGGATAACACGGCGCGCCCCCGAGCCCGCACGGGTTACGCCGACGCGGTCAGTGTCCTGACCGGTTCCTGACTGTGATAGAGATGCACATCCCTCTGGGGAAACGGAATCGAAATGCCCTGGCGGTCAAAGGCCGATTTTACCCGCTCCATCAAGTCGCCGCGAACCGCCCAGTAATCGGCCGTATTCACCCAGGGACGGGCGGCCAGATTCACACTGTTGTCGGCCAGTTCAATCAGGGCCACCGCCGGTTCCGGGTCGGCCAGAATCCGGCTGTCGGACGCCATGGCGTCGGCCAGTACGCGCTTGGCGTCCTCAATGCTGTCCCCATATCCAATGCCAAACACCAGGTCGATACGGCGCGTTTCCCTAGCCGTTACATTGACGATGGTCCCTCCATAAATTTGCGAGTTCGGCACGATGATTTCCCGGTTGTCCGGCGTCCGGAACGTCGTATTGAACACGCCGATCTCCTCCACCACCCCGGCGATTCCAGCGGCTTCCACAAAGTCACCCGCCTTGAACGGCTTGAAGAAGATCAACATGACGCCAGCAGCAAAGTTGGACAGGGAATCCTTGAGGGCCAGGCCGACTGCGAGGCCGGCGGCGGCAAACACCGCGAGGATTGACGTGGTATCGATCCCGAGCTGATTCAGGGATGCGATGATGACCACGCCGACCAACGCCGTATAGGCGATATTGCCCAAAAACCTCGCCAGGGTCGCATCCAGGCCGGTTCGTTCCATCACCCGCCTGATCCCCCGGGTAATCATGCGCGCGATCCACCGCCCCACGATAAAAGTCGCCACGGCGAGAACGATATTGATTCCCCACGGCACGAGGTAGGCGTCCATCCAGTCGGTACCGGAAAATAACTGGCTCACACGTTCCATCTCTCTTCCTCCTGTGAATTGCGCAAGACCGCCCACGACACCGCCGGGCAGGAGCGTAGTCCCCCGAATCCGGCACTTCTCCGGTCAGGCATCCCGCCGGGTAGCGGACCGGAACGCTGCCGTTGCGCAGGATTTACTGTAAGCCAATTGTGCAGGAGGGGAATCGGGAGCGCCATTTTTTCTGAATCGCGCAATTCAGTGGAAGCGGTTATTGCCTCCGGAGCGGCGGGCTATACCTTCTTTAAAAAGCAGGTTTTGAGCACGATGGTGCTCTTGCCCTCGCGGCACTCCACCTCCTCGGCCTTGGAGGTCAGCCGGATGTTCTTGAACACCTTGCCGCGTTTGAGGGTCATGGACGAGCCCTTCACCTTCAGGTCCTTGATCACCTGCACCGAATCCCCGTCGGCCAGGGCGGTTCCGTTGCTGTCTTTTACGTCCATGCGTTCCTTTCAGGAATACCCGGGTGTGCCGGCGGCCACCCGCGGTTTTTCCGGGGCCATGCCCCTCACCCGTCCAGCGCTTCCCAGCGGGCGTAGGCTTCGGCCAGACCGGCTTCCACCACCTTCACCTGCCCGGTCACTTTTTCCAGCTTCGCGGGATTTTTGTAAAACGCCGGGTCGGCCAGATCGGCGGTCAGCCGTTCCAGATCCTTTTCCAGCCCGTCGATGCGCGCGGGCAGTGCGGCCAACTCCTGCTGCTCCTTGTAGCTGAGCTTCTTTTTGGGCGCACTGGGGGCAGGTGGGGCCACCACCGGCGCCGCCGGTGCCGCCGGTGCCGCCACGGCCAACGGTTCCGCCGCCTCCTGCTCCTCGCGCGCCTTGCGCTCCAGCCAGTCCGCATAGCCGCCGATGTTCTCGATCACCTGGCCATCCCCTTCCAGCACCAGCACCGAGGTCACCACGTTGTCCAGAAAGGCGCGGTCGTGGCTCACCATCAGCAGGGTGCCGGGGTATTCCATCAGCAGGTCTTCCAGCAGTTCCAGCGTTTCCGCGTCCAGGTCGTTGGTCGGTTCGTCCATTACCAGCAGGTTGGCCGGACGGGTGAACAGGCGCGCCAGCAGCAGCCGGGCGCGCTCGCCGCCGGACAGCTTGCCCACCTTCACCCGAATCCGCTCCGGCGAAAACAAGAAATCGCGCAGGTAGCTCACCACGTGGCGCTCCCGGCCCCCCACCTGCACCATGTCGCCCGCGCCGCCATTGACCGCATCGCGCACGGTTTCGTTGTCGTCCAGGGTGGCGCGCAACTGGTCGAACCAGGCCACTTCCAGCCCGGTGCCCAGCTTGATGCGCCCGCCGGTGGGCTGGTGCTGTCCCAGCAGCAGCTTGATCAACGTGGTCTTGCCCACGCCGTTGGGGCCGATAATGCCCACCCGGTCGCCGCGCATGATGGTGGTGGTCAGATCGCGGATCACCGGTTCCCCGCCCGGATAGGCGAAGGACACCCCCTCGGCCTCCGCCACCAGCCTGCCGGAACGCTGCCCCGCATCCAGGGTCATTTTTACGTTGCCGTGCCGTTCGCGGCGCTGCAGGCGCTCCTCGCGCATCTTCTTGAGGGCCCGCACCCGCCCCTCGTTACGGGTGCGGCGGGCCTTGATCCCCTTGCGGATCCACACCTCCTCCTGGGCCAGTTTCTTGTCGAAGTGGGCGTTGGCCTTTTCCTCCGCCTCCAGTTGCGACGCCTTGCCCTCCAGGAAGTGCTTGTAGCCCCCCGGCCAGCTGGTCAGATGGCCCCGGTCCAGTTCGATCACGCGGGTGGCCAGCCGTTGCAGAAATTCCCGGTCGTGGGTGACGAACAGCAGCGTGGCTCCGTACCCGGACAGGAATTTTTCCAGCCAGCGGATGGCCTCGATGTCCAGGTGGTTGGTGGGCTCGTCCAGCAGCAGCAGGGACGGGGCCGAAGCCAGCGCGCGGGCCAGCAGCACCCGGCGCTTCATGCCGCCGGACAGGTCGGATACCTCCGCCTCCGGGTCCAGTTCCATGCGGGTGAGCACGCCTTCCACGCGCTTGTGGGCGTTCCACCCGTCCACGGTTTCCAGTTCCGAACCCAGGGTGTCGAGCCGCGCCAGCGCCTTGTCGGTACACCCTTCCGGGGTGGACATGCCCACCGTCAGGTGGTGGTATTCGGCAATCAGCCGTCCCGCCTTGCCGAGCCCTTCGGCCACCACGTCGAACACGGTGCCGCTCACCCCATCGGGCACCTCCTGCGCAAGGCGCGCCACGGTGGCCCCCTTGTCCAGCTTCAGGGCGCCGTCGTCGGGGATCAGTTCCCCGGCGATCAGCTTCATCAGGGTGGACTTGCCCTCGCCATTTCTGCCCACCAGCGCCACGCGCTCGCCGGGCTCGATGGTCAGGCCGATGCCGTTCAGCACCGGCAGGGTGCCGTATCCCACACTCACGTCGATTAATTGCACAATAGCCATAATCCGCTATTGTACCGCGCCCCGCCCCGCCCGCGGCGCGATATTCGCCGCCACGCCGGGAGCGCTCCCACCCTCGCCGAAGCGAGGCCTCGGTTCCCCGGAGTCGCCGGGCGGAGAACGTCCCCTTGTGCCCACTCCGGGACCGGTTTATCGTAGGTGAACAGCATCCCGTTACACCCGGACGCGCCCCGCTCCGGGTCACCCAAAATGAGGTCCGTCATGCGCCGATTCACCAATCCCACTCTGTTTCTGCTTTCCCTCCTGCTCATGGCCGTGCCGGCACTGGCCGGACCGCACGCCAACGTGGCCAAAACCCACGCCAAGGAGGCCCTGACCCACGCCGGGGAGGCCCTCAGCCACGGCGACATGGGGCACCTGAACGAACTGGTCAAGCACGCCAAATCCGCCATCGAGCACGCCAACGAGGCGGTCTCCCACGCGAAGGAGGATTACGAGCAGACCGGCAATTCCCACGTGCAGGAGTTCATCAAGCACACCAAGGAGGGCGTGCACCACCTGGAGGAGGCCGTTTCCCACGCCAAAATGGGACACGGCGACGTGGCCATGCAGCATGCCCGCAGCGGCAACAAGCACCTGAAGGAAGGGATGGAACACATCTAGGGTATCGGGGACGGGGGCTATACTCCCCCCATGGCCGCCCCCCTTCACCTGCGCTTCCACAGATCGCCATCGACCCTGTGGAATATCGGGCAGGCGCTCATGCCGTCCCCCGGGTTTTCGGGGCGCTTTCCGGACATGGCGCTTACGTGGGAGGGATTTCGCGCGGACCGGGGGCGCATGGTCCGCTGGCTGCGGGATTTTGCAGCCGCAACCGGAATGGACGGTGCCGACGGCCCGCCGTCCCTGTTTCTGCACGCAGTCAGCTTCCGCGCCCACATGACGCTGATCACCCACCCGCGCTTTCCGTTTCCGGTGTGGGAGATGCTGCAGATCCGCAACCATCTGCTCCGGCACCGCCCGCTGGACCCGCACGCCGCATACCGGATGGAAGTGCGCACCATGGATCAGCGGGTGATGGAGCGGGGCGCGGAACTGGACCTCCGCACCACCCTGTCGGACGCGGCAGGGGTGGCGTGGGAAAGCCTGAACACCTATTACCACCGGGGGCGACACTGGAACGAGCGTCCCGATGCCGACCCGCCCCAACGCGCCAGCCCTGCTGTGGACGGCCCGGAAGTGGTCCGCTGGCACACGGCGGCGGGCGGGGCGATGCGCTTCGCGCGGCTCACCGGCGATTTCAACCCGGTGCATCTGTGGGATGGGTACGCCCGGCGGCGCGGCTACGAAGGGGCGTTTCTATACCCGCAGCAGGCCATCGGCCAGTGCCTCGTCCGCCTGCCCGGGCCGCCGGAACCACATCCCGGACAATTGGACGTGTGGGTAAAGGGGCCGGTCTATGGCGGACGCGAAGTGCGCCTGCACGCGGCGCAGGAGGTGGAGGAAACCCGTTTCGCCCTGTACTGCGGAAACGAGCGGCGGCCCCAACTGGTGGGGAGGCGGAAAGTCGCTAGCGGACCCACCCCGCTGCCCTGACGCGCGGAAACCTGCGATTCACCATTGGCGGCATCGTCCGGGTCGGCTATGGTAGACGTGCAACGGGTTCCCAGGGGGGGCGGAAAAGCTGCTCATGCCGTGGCGGGAATCCCACATTTTCGCTTTTGCCAAGGAGGGCCAGGGCATGCCGGATATCACACACATTCATCCCATGCTGGTGCATTTTCCGATCAGCCTGTTTCTGATCGCGGTGCTGGTGCAGATTGCCACCCTGGTGCAGCAGGGCGATCTGGCGGCGGATGACTGCCTGCCGCAAGTGGCGCTGGGCGCGCTGGTGATCGGCACCGTGGCCGCCATCGCCGCCGGGGTATTCGGCGACATCGCCCTGGAACACGCGGCGGAACTCGGCTTCCCGGAGCACGAACTGGAGGAGCATGAAGAACTCGGCTTCGCCACCGTATGGTTCTTCGTGGTGCTTACCAGCTTCACCCTGTTCGCCCGCTTTCGCGGCATCGCCCTCGACGGCGGCAAGGGGTGGGGCGTGGCCGCCGCCGGCGTGGCCGGAGTGGTCCTGCTGGTGATGGCCGCCGCCCATGGCGGGGAACTGGTCTACGAGCTCGGCGTCAACGTGGAGGCCGTCACCCCGTAGGGGGCGTCACCCGGCACGGGATCGTTTTCCTGCATTTCCGGCTACACTGGTGCCCGAACCACTTCACCGGGAGCACGGCACTGTGACACCTTCGTCGGCCTGCGGGAATGTACCGGCGCCACACCGCATGGAGGCGGCATCCACCGGGTGACCGAAATGCGGGGGACCGAAACCGAACAACCTGACCCTCCGGGGCCGGAGCGCATTCCACGCATTGCCGCCGTGCTCAGTCTGCTGGTGTTCGCCGGGGCGCTGTTCGCCCTGCAGCGGATTTTGCACGACGTCCACCCCGGTGAGGTATTCCGCGCACTGCGGGAAATCCCCGCCCACACCCTGCTTCCCGCGCTGTTGTGCGTGGCGGGAAGCTATCTGGCACTGGCCGGGTACGATGCCGTCGCCCTGCGCCACCTGGGCCGCTCCCTGCCCCTGCCGCAAACGGCGTTTGCCTCCTTTACCGCCTATGCGTTCAGCAACAACATCGGCCTATCGCTGCTGACCGGCGGCACCATTCGCTACCGGATCTACTCGGCCATGGGCCTTTCCGTCACCGAGGTGGCCACCCTCACCGCCCTGTGCAGCATGACCTTCGGCCTCGGCGTCACCCTGCTGCTGGGCGTCACCCTGGTGGTGGATCCCGGCGCGGTGCACACCGGCCTGGCCTCCGAGGGCGCGCTGCGGGCGGTGGGCGGCGTCCTCCTGCTGGGGCTGACCGCGTATACCGTCTGGGGAGCCACCCGCCGCGAGCCGATCACCATCGGCAACTGGCGCCTTCCCGCCCCGCCGCTTTCGGTCACCCTGACCCAGTTCGCTCTCGGCGCGGTGGATATCACCCTGGCGGCGGGCGCCCTGTATCTGTTGATGCCTCCCGGCTTCCCCCTGGCGCCCATGCCCTTCGTCGGCCTGTTCGTGGTAGCCATCTCGTTGGGGGTGTTGAGCCATTCACCGGGCGGACTGGGGGTGTTCGAGGCCACTCTGCTGCTGGGCCTGCCGGAAATGGACCCCGGCCCGGTGCTGGCGTCGCTGCTGCTGTTCCGGCTGCTCTATTACCTGCTGCCGCTGGCTCTGGCGGCGGCCATGCTGGCCTGGCACACCGGACGGGGCGCACGGCGCCCGAGCGCCCCGCAATTCGTGCTGATGCGGCGCGTGTCGCTGGCGGTGGCTCCCACCGTGATTGGCACCACGGTGTTCGCGGGTGGGGTGATTCTGTTGTTTTCCGCCGCCATTCCCGGCGTGAACGCCCGCATCCGGGCGCTCAGCGAGGTCGTTCCACTGCCGTTTCTGGAGTTGTCCCACCTGCTCAGCAGCATGCTCGGCGTATGGCTGCTGTTCCTGTCCCGCGGGCTGTTCCGGCGGCTGCGGGGCGCGCACCATCTGGCGGTGGGAGCCCTCGCCGGGGGTATGCTGGTTTCCCTGCTGAAAGGGCTCGATTACGAGGAAGCGGCCATTCTCGCCGTCCTGATGCTGGTTCTGGTGGTCAGCCACAAGGCGTTTTACCGGGATTCGTCGCTGCTCAGCCAGCGGTTTTCGCCCGCCTGGGTGGCCACCATCGTCGCCATAATCGGCGCCATGGTGTGGCTGGGCCTGTTCTCCTACCGGCACGTGGATTATTCCTCCGACCTGTGGTGGCAGTTCGCCTACAACGGGGACGCGTCCCGCTTCCTGCGCGCGGCGGTTTCGGTGGTGGTGCTGGGCAGTGGCTGGCTACTGCTGTCCTGGATGCGCCCGGCCATCCCCCACACCCAGGGAGCCACAGCCGACCCGGCGGCACTGGCCGCCATCGTGGCCGATGCGACCTGCGCGGACGCCAACCTGGCGTTTACCGGCGACAAGCGCTTTCTGATGGACGAGGACGCGCGGGCGTTCATCATGTATCAGGTGCAGGGGCGCAGTTGGATCGCCATGGGGGATCCGGTGGGCGACCGATCCGCATGGCCCGACCTGCTGTGGCGCTTTCGCGAACTGTGCGACCGCTACGACGGCTGGCCGGTGTTTTATCAGGTGGACGCGGAGCATCTGCCCCTGTATCTGGACATGGGACTGTCCCCGTTCAAGCTGGGGGAGCAGGCCCGCGTGCGTCTGGACGCGTTTTCCCTGGAAGGGCCGGAGCGCCGCGAGTGGCGTTACATCGACAAACGGTTCACGCGGGACGGTGCCACCTTTGAGGTCATCCCGGCGGCGCGGGTGAGCGGAGTGATCGGCGAATTGCGCGCCGTTTCCGAGGCGTGGATGCGCGACAAGCGCGCGCGGGAAAAACGGTTTTCAGTGGGGGCCTTCAGCGAAGCCTACCTGTCCCGTTTCGACTGCGCCGTGGTGCGCGTGGGGGGAACCATCGTAGCCTTTGCCAACCTGTGGGCGGCCCCCGCGGGCGGGGAGCTGTCGGTAGACCTGATGCGCCAGTCCGATCAGGCGCCGCGTAGCGTGATGGATTACCTGTTTGTGCGCACCATGCTGTGGGGACGGGACAACGGGTACCGCTGGCTGAACATGGGCATGGCCCCCCTGTCCGGGCTGGAAAGCCATCCCTTGGGGCCCATCTGGAACCGGATCGGCACCCTCATCTTCCGGAACGGGGAATATTTTTATAATTTCGAGGGGTTGCGAAGCTACAAAGCCAAATTCGGGCCGGAGTGGACCCCCAAATACCTGGTGGTTCCGGGCGGCCGGGTGCTGCCACGGGTGCTGCTTGACGTCACCACCCTGATCGCCGGCGGCAAGGGCGGCATCTTCCGCCCCTGACCTCCGGCACGGCCGTAGCGGGTGGATTCGCGTACTCTGCCTGTTTAACCCACCGGATCTTGGATCCAAAAGGATCACCTCCCCCACTTTTCCATCAGTTTGCCCACTTGCGATAACTGTCTGTTTTTTAAGAACACTATCGAAGTAGATTCCTGTCACCGCTGGACCGGTCAATCCCCCTGAAAAAATGTCCGCCCCACTCTTGACATTTAACGAACGAACGTTCATTTTAAATCCATGAACAACCCGCAACGGAGCACCTGATGGCACCCCGCATCTCTCCCGAACAGGCCGACGACCGGCGCGCCCAGATCCGCGCGGCGGCGCAGCGCTGTTTTGTCAAAAAGGGCTTTCACCGCACCAGCATGCGCGATATCTGCGCCGAGGCCGGACTGTCCGTGGGGGCCGTGTATTCCTATTTCAACAGCAAGGAAGACATCATTGCCGACGCCGCCGTGGACGAGCGGGCGTTCATCCGCGAGGTATTCGAGCGCAACAGCGCCAATCCGGACCCCGCCCAGTGCGATATCGTGCGCACCTTCTTCACCATGGCCGCCGACCCGGACACGCCCCCCATGGCCTTGTCCCTGTGGGGCGAGGCCGCCACCAACGAACGGGTGCGCACCATCCTCGCCGATCTTCGCACTGAACTGATCGACCGTCTGGAAGAACGGGTGGCGGAGGCCCAGAAAACCGGCGAAATCAGTCCCGAACTGGATTCCCGCTCCGTGGCCCAGGTGATGCTGGCCATGCACAACGGCATGGTGGTCCAGATGGGCATTTGCGGCGACGTGGACCTGGATGCCTACATCCAGGTGGTGGAAGCCACCTGTTTCGGTCCCCCCGGCGGCGGTAACGGAGGCACCACCCCATGAGCCTCACCACCCGCATCCTCCCGCTGCTGCTCCTGTTTCCCGCCGTGGCGCTGGCGGAACCCATTTCGCTGGATGATTACCTGGCCCGCGTGGCCCGCAACCACCCCTACGCCGCCAGTCAGGCACTGGGGCCGGACATCGAGCGCCAGCGCCGCGCCGCCCTCGCCGGGGACGAGGACTGGCGTCTGGCCGCCTCCCCCACCCTGTATCACGCGGAAGGCGGCGCCCTGGGCCCGTTTTCTCCGGAGCAGACGGACCGGTTCTCCCTCGGCCTGTCCGCCGGGCGCACCTCCTGGGCTACCGGCGGACGGCTGTCGGTGGGATACGATTACACCCGCTCCGACCAGCACCTCACCGCCCTGACCCTGCCGGTCACCGGCGGCACCGGGTTTGTGGACATTCCCACCGGCCCGGAACGGTTCGACCAGAGCCGGGTGAACGTCGGCTACGCCCTGCCCCTGCTCAAGGGGCGCGGCGGCTCCCTGGCCCGACTGCCGTGGGAGGCCGCGGCATTCGACGTGCAGGCAGCGGAGTTGGAAACCGCCGAAAACGTGGAGGCGTTTCTGGCCGGTGCGGGGGTTCGTTATCTGGATTGGGTGCTGGCCACCGAGCAGCACGCCATCGCCGGACGCCGCCGGGCGCTGGCCGCGGAGGAACTGGAGCGCACCGAACGCAAACGGCGGCAGAATCTGGTCGATACCGCCGATGTGCTGCGTGCCCGCGCCGCGTTGCTGGCGGCGGAGCAGGAGGTGATCCGCGCGCAGGCGGCCACCCGCGCCCTGCGGACGGAACTGGCGGTGCTGGCGGGGCTGCCCGCGGACCAACTGGAGGCGCCCGACTTCGACCTGTATGCCCGCGCCCCCCTGCCGCCACCCGGCAATGCGCTCCGCGCCCTGTCGGAATCCGCCCGCGTGTTGAAGGTGTTTGACCTGCGGGAGGCCCGGCTGGCGCGGCATGCGGAAGGCGCGCGGGAAGCCGCCCGCCCCGACCTGGACGTGCAGGTGAACGCCGCCCTGTCCGGTTCCGGAACCGGTGCCTCCGACGCCCTGTCCATGAACGACCCGGCCTACGGGGTGGGGGTGTCCCTGCGCTACCCCCTTGGCAACCGCTCCGCCCGTGCCGATCTGCGCCGGGTGGGCCTGGAGCGCCAGCGGCTGGCCGCCGCCCGTGACGGCGCCGCCCGCGACCTGAGCGCCGCCCTGTCCGGGATCACCGTGCGTCTGGATGAGTTGGAGCGGCTGCTGACCGTCACCGCCCAGGCGGTGGAGGTGGCCCGCTCCAAAACCGCCGAGGAGGAGAAACTGCACGCCCAGGGGCGCACCGAACTGACCTTTGTGATCCAGAGCCGCGACGACGAGCAGCGCGCCCAGGCCGCCCACGCAAGCACCGCCGCCGCCTGGCAACAACTGCATATCACCTGGCGGGAGCTGACCGACACCCTGCTCCCCATGGAAATTCCGGCCCCGGAGGACACCCCGTGAGCGCCCTGTTCCGTTTCTTCGTCGAGCGCCACATGGTGGCCTGGGTGATCACCGCCATGATCGTCCTGCTGGGCGGCTACGGCCTCACCGTGGTGCAGCGCGACCAGTTTCCTCAGGTGGATTTTGGGGAAATCTACATCACCACCACCTACCCCGGCGCGTCACCGGAGGACGTGGAACTGAAGGTCACCAACCTGCTGGAGGACGAACTGGAGGAGGTGACCGGGCTGGACCGGCTGTTCAGTTGGTCCATGGAGGACGTGTCGCTGATCGGCCTGCGCATCGACTCGGATGTGTCCGACCCGGACAGCGTGAAAACCGACATCCGGGAGGCGGTGGGACGGGTCACCGACCTGCCGGTGGAGGTCACCGAATCGCCCATGATCACCGAGCTGGACACGGCCATCCTGCCGGTCATCGAGGTGGGGCTGTCGGGGGATGTGCCCTATACCGAACTGCGGGAACTGGCGCGGCGCTTTGAGAAAAAGCTCAAGGCGGTGCCCGGCGTCACCAGCGTGGAGCGCTTCGGCTACCGGGACCGGGAGGTGCGCGTGGCGGTGGACCCGGAGCGGGCGGCGGAACTGCAAGTTCCCCTGCGGGAGGTGATGGCCGCCATCGCCACCCGCAACGTGCGCGCCACCGGCGGCACCTTCGAGTCGTACACCAGCGCCAAAAACATCGTCACCCTGGCCCAGTTTGAAACCCCGCAACAGGTGGGCGACGTAATCATCCGCACCACCTTCGACGGTCCCTCCATCAAGGTGAAGGACCTGGCGCGCATCACCGACGGCTTCGAGGAGGAGACGGTGCTGTCGCGCATGAACGGGAAACCGGCCATCTCCTTTCTGGCCCACAAGAGCGCCAATGCCGACATCCTGCGCACGGTGGAGGGAATCCACACGTTGGTAAACGACGAGCAGGCGCGTCTGCCGGAAGGGGTGACCCTGCACTTTTTCAACGATACCGCCGTCTACGTGAAAAACCGGCTGGACATCGTCACCGCCAACGGCCTGATGGGTCTGGCGCTGGTGTTTCTGGTGCTGACGGTATTTCTGAGCCGCCGGATCGCCTTCTGGGTGGCCCTGGGGGTGCCGGTATCGTTGATGGGGGTGATCTTTCTGCTGCCCCTGTTCGGCTGCTATCTGGACAGCGTGACCCTCACCGCCATGGTGCTGGTGCTGGGCATCATCGTGGACGATGCCATCATCATCGCCGAGAGCATCTACCGGCGCTTCGAGCGCGGTGATTCCCCGGTGGAGGCCGCCGTGGGCGGCATCCAGCAGGTGATCAAGCCGGTCATCACCACGGTGCTGACCACGCTGGTGGCGTTTGCGCCGCTGTTCTTCATGCCCGGCATGCTGGGCAAGTTCGTATATGTGATTCCGCTGGTGATCACGCTGGCGCTGTGCATTTCCATGGTCGAATCGACCCTGGCCCTGCCCGCGCATCTGGCGGCGGGGCTGGCCCACGCCCGCCCCACGGAAAAGGGGGGCGACGTTCCGGGCGGAACAGAGGGGCGAAAACGGCACCTGTTCGTGGCTGCGGGGGCCGCCTATCTGAAACTGGCCCGCCCCCTGTTCCGCTTCCGCTACCTGACCGTGCTGGCCTCGATGCTGGTGCTGGCGGGGGCGCTGGGGTATGCGGTGCGCTTCATGGACTTCGTGTTGTTTCCCTCCAACACCGCCGACCGTTTTGTGATCTTCGTGGACCTGCCGGAGGGGGCGTCGCTGGCCGCCACCAGCGACCGGGTCCGCCTTATCGAAAGCCGGGTGCTGGCGCTGGGTACGGGGGAACTGGACTCCTTCGCAACCCGCATCGGCACCAGCGGCGACATCGTCGCCCCCCTGTCCGAAAACACCGCCGGGGTGTGGGTGGCGCTGACCCCGTTTTCGGAGCGGGAGCGGACCGCCGATCAAATCGTCGAGCATCTGCGAAAGCAGACCGACGCCCTGCCCGGTTTCGAGAAGATCGTCTACCAGATCGACAGTGGCGGCCCCCCGGTGGGACGGCCCATCACCCTGCGGGTGGTCAGTTCCAACGACGCGGAACGGACCGCGCTGGCGGACCGCATCGTCGCCGACCTGAAGGGCATGCCCGGCGTGAAGGACGTGGACCGGGACGACAAGCCGGGCAAGGAGCAGGTGGCCATCCGCCTCAACTACGAGGCGCTGGCGCGCAGCGGCCTGACCGTGGCCGACGTGGCCCAGAACGTGCGCATCGCCTATGACGGTGAAGTGGTCACACGGGTCCGCTACGGGGACGAGGACGTGGATTTCCGGGTGATCTTCCCGGCCTCGGCCCGGGAGAAGCCGGACTATCTGAACGGCCTGCAAATCCCCAACGACCGGGGGCGGATGATCCCCCTGAGCCGGGTGGCGCGGCTGGAAACCGGGCCGTCGCCGTCCAATTTTTTCCACTGGAAGGGGGAGCGCTCGATCACCGTGACCGCCGACGTGGACAAGGCGGTGACCACTCCGCTCAAGGCCACCGCCGGAATCATGGACACCCTGAATCTGGAGCGCGACGCCCCCGGCGCGCGGGTGATCGTGGGGGGCGAGGCGCAGGAGTCGGAACAGGCCATGCGCGACCTGTTCCTGATCTTCGCCATTGCTATCGTGGGCATGTATTTCCTGCTGCTGCTGTTGTTCGGCTCCCTGTGGCAGCCGTTGATGGTGCTGGCGGCGGTGCCGTTTGCCATCATCGGCGTGATCATCGCTTTCGCCCTGCACGGGGAACCCATGGGATTTCTGGCCATGACCGGCCTGGTGGGCCTGGCCGGGGTGGCGGTGAACGATTCGCTGGTGCTGGTGCATCACGTGAACCAGTTGCGCCGGAAACACCCGGACCGGCCCCTGCTGGAGATCGTGCTTTCCGGCACCGTCCACCGCCTGCGGGCCATCGTGATCACCACCGTGACCACCGTGGCCGGACTGTTGCCGCTGGCCTACGGCCTGGGCGGCGCCGACCCCTACATGGGGCCCATGGCCCTGGCCCTCGGCTGGGGGCTGATGTTCGCCACCCCGCTTACTCTGGTGCTGGTGCCGAGCCTGTACCTGATCGGGGAGGACGTGACCGGGTTCGTGAAAGGAGACTGGCGACGCCGGAAGCGCGTCGGGCCGGAAGCCGTGCAATGACATGCGGTCGCGGCCGCACGGCCCTGTTTCCCGCCCGGTCATTGATGGATCCGGACCTCCACCCCGGGGACGCCCCCCGGGCAATCTGTTCAGCCCGGCTGCCCGTCTCCCCGGTTGCCGTTTCGCAACGACAGGTAGCGGGTGGCCACGAAATTCACCGGAATCATTACCGCCATAACGCACACAATGGCAATGCGCGGATTGCCCACCATCCGCTCTGCGAACAGCAGCAGTTGCAGGCCGGCGACATAGGACACCAGGTAATATCCGAACACCCCGGCACAAGTGGAAAAGGTCAGTTGCCGCACGCCGAACACATAGCGCGGGTACAGAACGCTTACCGCCGCCAGGCCGGTGAAATAGGCGAGTGTGTAGGACACTCCCGGCGCCAGCACAAACAGCAGTGCCTGATACAACAAAAATGTGGCGATGGTGTTGGCCGCTCCCAGCAACACAAATCGGGCGCCCTGGCCCGCAGTTTCCCGGTGTCTCACGAGCCGCTGTCGACCAGACGCTGGAACGTGGCGTAATCGCGCACGTAGTCCGCCTCATCGTAAGGTAGGGACGCCAGCACCATCAACACCGCGTCACGGGTGAACTTGTATTGAATGCCCCACACCCGGGGAGGAATGTACACCCCCGCGTTTGGACTGGTAAGGCGCACCTCCCGCGAGTAGCTGCCGTCGTCCACCACCACGCTCAGTTCACCGCGCATGGCCAGCAGAAACTGGTGACACTCCAGATGCGCGTGCTCGCCACGTACCCGGTCGTTGGGCACGTCATATACCATGAACATGCGCTGCGGCATGAACGGCAACAGGGTGTTGAAATCCGCCACTCCCAGGCTGCCGCGCAGGTCGCGGAACTGGGGCAGGTGGATCAGCACGCTGTCACCCACCCCCAGGGATTCCCGGTTACCGACCCGCTCAGGTGCGGAGGGGACCGCGCCACGGGCGCTGTCCGCCGGGGAGTGGGCCGCATCCACATAGCTATTGATGCGTGCGGGATTGCCATACACAATGGCCTTGGGCGGCACATTGCGGGTCACCACCGCCCCGGCGCCCACCATGGCACCCGCGCCAATGGTGATGCCCGGCAGAATGGTGGCACCGCCGCCGATGGACGCCCCCGCCTCCACCACGGTTTCGGCAAAGCGCTCCGGATACTGGCGGGAGCGGGGGAAGCGGTCGTTGGTGAAGGTCACGTTGGGGCCGACGAACACGTCGTTCCCCAGCCGCACGCCGTTCCACAACTGCACCCCGCACTTGACCGTCACCCGGTCCCCCACCCGCACATCGTTCTCGACAAACACGTGGTCGCAGAGGTTGCAGTCCTCCCCGATCACCGCCCCCGGAAGCACGTGGGCGAACGCCCAGATGCGGGTGCCGCGACCGACGGATTCGGATTCACACAGGGCCTGGGGATGAAGAAATACGCTCATGGCAGGGTCACTCGGAATCGCGGGCCGGGTAGGTGGCGCTGAGGGCCACCAGACTTTGTGGACGGCGGCGGGTGTTTTCGGCGATGCGCCACAGGTAGCACCCGATAAAGCCCTGGGTGAACAGAAGGGTGAAGCCGACGAACAGGATCACCAGCATGATCGGCGTATAGCCCGGGACCTCGATCACCCCCAGCAGCCACGACAGGTAAATCACCACCGCCAGCACCAGAGTCACAACACACCCGATGGTACCCACCCACAGCAGCGCCAGAATCGGGAAATCCGAAAACGAAAAAATGCTGTCCAGCATGTACTGGAAGCGTTTGCCGAAACTCCACGCGCTCTTGCCGTGTTCCCGCTCCCGTCGACGGTACGGGACGAAGGCGCGCCGGTACCCAACCCAGAACAGTTGGGCCACCAGCGAACTGTTGGTCTCCTCGATCTGAAGCAATGCCCCGCGCACCTGCTCATTGCAGGCAAACACATCCACCCCGCCCGCCGGCACGTCGCGGATCACCAGCTTGCGGTAGACATACCAGAAGGCGCTGGATAAGGATTTGGTGAACCACCCGTCAGCACGGCCGGTGCGACGGCCGAACGCCACGTCAGCCTCACCCGCACGCAGGATGCGGAAAAACTCAGTGATCAGTTCCGGCGGCTCCTGAAGATCGGCGGCCAGCACTGCAAAAAAGCGCCCGCGCGCCAGCTCCAGACCGGTACGAATGGCCGGAAAAGCACCGAAGTTGCGCGATAGCCCCACCAGTTGCGACTGGAAGGGCATGGCTGGAAGGCGTTCCGCCAGCATGGTATATGAATTGTCCGGTGAGCCGTCCACCACGAACACCACCTCGAAACCCGTACCAATCTCCCCCGCCAGCGCAATGAGGGCCTCCAGCAGGGAGGGGATGTTTTCCTCGTTGCGGTACACAGGGATCACCAACGAACAATTGATGCCGTCCGCCGTGGCACCCGCTTTCTGCATTGCAGTGCTCACGGCGCGCCAATGGTCCCGCACACGGTGCCGATTTCCGCGTCCGTCATTTCCGCAAAACAGGGCAGGCTCAGGATCCGGCCGGTGGCGCGTGCACTGTGGGTGAGGTCGTTCCGCACATGGGTAACCGACGCCATCATCGGCTGATCGGGATCCAGCACCGGGTAATGAATGTCGGTGGCCACGCCGTGGGCCTGCAACCGGGCGCGTACGTCGTCCCGCTGATCGACCTGCACCACGCACAGGTGCCCGACACTCCCCGGCTGGTCGGCCCCGGCAAAGTGCCATCCGGAAGGGGCGGCATCCCGGTACCGTTCAATGATCTCGCGGCGGCGCGCATTCCAATCGTCCAGCCGTTTCAGCTTTACCCGCAGCACGGCCGCCTGCAATTCATCCAGGCGGCTGTTGCGCCCATTGGGGATGGCGCTGTGATACTTGCGGTCCCATCCATACTGTTTAAAGGCCTTCACGGCCTCCGCGTGCGCCTCCGACTGACATACCACCGCCCCTCCGTCGCCCAGAGCGCCCAAGTTCTTGGTGGGATAAAAGCTGAAAGTGGCCAATTCTCCCATGGAACCGGCGCGGCAATCATCCAGACGCGCGCCGTGGGCCTGGGCACAGTCTTCCAGAATCAGCACGCCCGGGTGCCCGGCGGCATCCAGCCGGCTCCGCAGTTGCGGCACGTCCACCACCGAACCGTACAGATGGGTAGCCACCACCACACGGGTGTTCGGCCCCACGGCATCAAGCGCCGCTTCAATGCTCATCAGCAGAGTGTCCGGACTCACATCCACATACACTGGCCGGGCACCAACCAGATTGCATGCAACGGTGGTATATCCGCCCGCATTGGCCACGGTAATCACTTCGCTGTCCGGGCCACACCCGGCCACCCGCAGGGCAATTTCCAGAGCGTCGGTGCCGTTGGCCACACTCACGCAGTGGGCGACACCCAGGTAATGGGCAAAGTCTGCCTCAAAGCCGGAGGTCTCCGAACCCAGCAGGTACCAGCCACTCTCCAGCACGCGCTGCACCGCCGTGTCGATCCCGGCTTTCAGATCTGAATACTGCCGACCCGGCGCATTGAAGGGAATTTTATTCATGTGCAGGTGAATTTTTTTGATTGAGCACAACCGTTTGGTTTGCCTTGTCGGTCGTAACCAGATTCGAGTTGAGCCACCGGATTTTCCCGCACACGAGAGACAAAAGCACTTGAAACCATATCCCCAGCGCCACTACCCTCCCATTACCCGACGGCGGATATCCTGCTGCCGCGCATTCTACGTTTTTCTCCTGCCCCTCACAAGGAACAGGCTACCCACCCCCTCCGGCGAACACTGTCACTACCCATTAGCCTCCGGGGCATCTTTGGCAACTCCCCCATGCTCACAACGATCTCATACATAATCCTGTCCACAAGGGCACCGTTTTATCTGTTTTTCACTTCCCTTTTAACACTCCTTTTTATTACCTACCTCCACCCTTCCGAAGCGTTTTATGATGTCCACGATTATCTGGATGCGTTTTTTGTCTTCCTGGCCCAACGGGCGGAAATTCCGGATTTGTTCTGGAATCTGAATGCCCGAATGGAACGTCCGCTGGGGGGGATTTCTCTGAATGCGGTCGGGATAAACGACTTTGGAATCGGCCAGAACCTGTTTTTATGGTTCGACCCTTTCACCGCGCAGGCCATTGCGGAACTGACCTCACGTGTGATCGGATTTGTCGGCACGTTCCTGTTTGTCAGCAGGCATGTGATCCCTCCGCATGCCCGTTCGGGATCAGTATTTATCGCATCCCTCAGCGCTCTCATGTTTGCCATTGCGCCCCACTACCCGGCTTTTTATGCAACCGTCACAATGGTGCCTCTGCTCGCATTCGCGGTAGCCAATATCTGGTCCGGAAAGCATCGCCAGACGGACTTTGCCATCATTGGTGCATACCCGTTTTTTTCCTACTTTATATTTGGCGGTTTTGCCGTCACCGGAGTGCTTCTTTGGGTCGCAACAATCGCCTTCGTACTGCGCAACAAATCAGCACTGATACTGGCACTTACCGGACTTTATCTTCTGCTGGCATACTGTTTGATGGAATACCGCCTGATTGTCGACCTTCTTTTCTCCACAACCCCTTCGATCCGTTCCGAGTTTATCCACCCGGAGTATTCGGGACTGCCCGCGATCCTGTCGTCGGCATGGGGCGTATTTCTGCACGGGCAACGCCATTTCAAAGGGGTTCTTTACGGATTCTCGGCGTACTTCGTCTACACCACATCTATCTTTTTTTTCGCTGCCGCCCTGGCACGGCGGTACGGGGTGCGTTTTCTCCCCGAGCTTCCCAGTCGATCACTTCTCTGGGCTATCCTCTCCATCGGATTGGCCGCACTTTGTTCCATCGTTTACGCGATGGATAACAACGGTCTTTTCAACCTCAAATACGACATCGGTCTTCCGTTTCAGTTCAACCGCATCATCGTATGGGTGCCTTTCCTCTGGGCGGTTGCTTTTGCGTCCACGCTCTCCTTGGCTACTAGCTGGTTTCCCGGGATTCGTGTTCTCCTGCTGGTTGGAATTGCGGTTCTTTCGCTACAGGGAACCTGGGCTCATATCGACGGAATCCATCCCAAGCTCGGACTGCTCTCCTGCCGCATGTCGGGTAACGGTGAGTGCTCCAAATGGCTCGACCCCATGCGCCCCGCAGCGCAGGTTTCCATTCGCGCCTATTTCCGGCAGAAAACCTATGAAAAACTGGCTGGAGCCATTGGAAAACCACAGGACCAGTACCGGGTAGTAAGCGTTGGACTCAGCCCAATGACCGCAGTTTTTAACGGGTTCTTCACGCTTGATGGATACCTAACCAACTATCCCCTTTCCCATAAGGCGGCCTTTCGCAAAATCATTTCCGGTGAGTTGGAAAAGGATGATCGCTTGATGCGGTATTTCGACACGTGGGGCGGTCGCGCACGTTTGTTTATTGCAGATCCTGATTCCTGGGCCGGTTTTCGGTCCATTCAACGACCGAACGCCGGACCGGTAGACCTGGCCATCGATACCTGCCAGATTTGGTTCATGGGGGGGGAATATATATTTTCCCGTTACCTTTTGGTCAATGCGGAAGAGCTGAACCTTGACCTCAAGGGGATCCTCGATGACATTTTTCTGTACGAGATACGCCCGGATTCGTGCTGAGGAAAGTCCCCCAGGTGCCCCAAATACCCCGTACCATCCTCATCACCGGCGCCTCCTCCGGTATTGGCCGCTGCGCGGCGCTGATGTTCCGGGACCGGGGCTGGCGGGTGTTCGCCACCGCCCGCAAGGACGAGGACCTGGAGGCGCTGGAGGCGGAAAACGTGACCCCCATCCGTCTGGAACTGGCGGACACCGCCTCGGTGCAGTCCACCGCCGCGCAGGTGCTGAACGCCACCGGCGGGCGGCTGGACGCCCTGTTCAACAACGGCGCCTACGGCCAGAGCGGCGCCATCGAGGACCTGTCCCGCAGGGCGCTGGAAGAGCAGTTCGCCACCAACCTGTTCGGCACCGTGGAACTGACCAATGCGGTGCTGCCCGCCATGCGCGCCAACGGGCACGGGCGCATCGTGATGAACAGCAGCGTGCTGGGACTGGTGTCCCTGGCCTATCGGGGGGCCTACAACGCCAGCAAATATGCCCTGGAGGGGGTTTGCGACACCCTGCGGCTGGAGCTGAAAGGCTCCGGCATCCACGTCTGTCTGGTGGAGCCGGGGCCGATCCTTTCGCGTTTCCGGGCCAACTCCTATCTGGCCTTTCAGCGCCATATCGACGCGGAGGCCAGTGTGCACCGCGATCGCTACCGGGCCATGCGCGAGCGGCTCAACACGAAGGGCGCCGCCGTGCCCTTCACCCTGCCGCCGGAAGCGGTGGTGAAAAAGGTCATCCACGCGGTGGAAAGCCGATCCCCACGCCCGCGCTACTACGTGACCTTCCCCACCTATCTGTTCGGTTTGTTACGCCGGGTACTGTCCACCCGCATGCTGGACCGGCTGCTGGCCCGGGTCTAATCGATCGGGGCTGAACGACCACCCCGGCGCCACCCCGCCCATCCGCAACTATGGCCGTGCGCCTGGCACTTCTCCAGAATTCCAGGTTGCCCGGGGCCAACCTCAAACGGCGCTGAACGACCACCCCGGTGTCACCCCGCCCATCCGCAACTATGGCCGTGCGCCTAGCACTCGGCGTGGACCACGCGGTTGCGGCCTTTGGATTTGGCAACATACAGGGCCTTGTCCGCCTTGGCCACCAGCGGGTCGATGCCCGCCCCGTGATCCGGGTAGGCGGCCACCCCGGCGCTCACCGTCACCCGCAGGGCCACCTTGCCCAGGTCGGTCACCTCCCGCGCCATCCGTTCGCGAATGCGCTCCGCCACGCCGTGGGCGCCGCTCAGACCGGTGCCGGGCAGCAGCACGGCAAATTCCTCACCGCCCAGCCGCGCCGGACGGTCGATGGTACGCACCTCCTCGCGCAGCACTTCCGCCAGCAGTTTCAGCACCCGGTCGCCGGTCTGGTGGCCGTGGCGGTCGTTGACCTGCTTGAAATGGTCCAGGTCCAGGATGATCAGGCCGAACGGTTGCGTGAAGCGCTCCGCCCGCGCCAGTTCCTCCTCCACATAGCGATGGAATGCGCGCCGGTTGGGCAGGCCGGTCAGTTCGTCGTGCAGCGACAGATATTCCAGCCGCTCGTGGGTACGCGCCAGATCCTCGCCCATGCGGTTGAAGGCCGCCGCCAGTTGCCCCAGTTCATCCTTGCGGTCCAGCGCCACCGGCACCGAAAAATCGCCAGTGGCATACCGCTCCGCCGCCTGCTGCAAGGCGCCCAACGGCAGCACGATGGAGCGGGTCAGGCTGTAGCCGATGATCGCCGCCAGCCCCAGCGCCCCCCACAGCAGCCCCATCACCACCGACAGGTCGCGCCGCTGGGCTTCACGGGCCACCACCCACTCGTTGTGAATGCGCCCCTCGATCAATTCATACAGCCGTCCCAGAATCTGGATGGTGTGGCCGGTGTGGCGGTCGAACTTGTTCATGGTGGCGATGCGCACCGCCTGCGGCATCTCGTCCTCCCGGAACAGGCGCCGGGCGTCGTCGCGGGCGGTGCGCCATTCGGCCACCGCCACCGCCATCAGCTGCCGTTCCACCCGCAGCAGGGCATCGCGGGTTTCCTCGCGTACCTCCAGGCTCCCTTCCGGGGCCTCCATCACCCCCTGTGGCGGCTGCTCCGGGTTGCCGCGCCGGGCATAGCGCTCGAACAGGCCGTCGATCTCCGCCGACACCCGCTCGAAGCCCTCCGGATAGACGGGGTCGGCCTCGACCAGAAAATCGTGCACCGGCTGGGCGGAGGAATACACCAGTTGTTGCAGGCGCGATACCGGCACCATGGAATCCAGCGCCCGGTTGACGATCTGCTGGTAGGAACCGCCCACCATGCCCAGAAACAGGAACGCCCACGCGGACAGGCCGAACACGCCCAGCGCCATCACCATCAGGGTGGCAATGGCGCGCGCACGCATGGACTGCTGCAAATAGCGGAACAGGCGGATCAAGCAGTCGGCTCCGTCTCTCCCACCGGCGGGATGGTGACCCGCGCCAGAAAGCCGCCCAACTCCTCCGACCGGCCAAAGGTGAGGGTTCCGCCATAGGAGTCGGCCACGTCCCCCGCAATGGCCAGACCCAGCCCGTGACCGGGGGCCGCCTCGTCCAGACGCACGCCCCGGCGGGCAATGTTTTTCAGTTCCTCGTCGGGACAGCCGGGGCCGTCATCCTCCACCCGCACCTGCATGCCGGGAACCTCCTCCACGGTCAGCCGCACCCGCGCGGTTGCCCACTTGCAGGCATTGTCCAGAAGATTCCCAAATAATTCAAGGAGATCCTCCCGATCGGCCCCGCAGTCCTTGCCCTTGGGCACGCGCACGTCGATGGTGACCTCGCGCTCCCGGTGGGCGGCGGACACGGCGCGGGCCAGGGCGGTGAGTTCCCGTTCCAGATCCACCCGCTCGCCGGGGCGGGCCTGTCCGGCCAGCCGGGCACGGCCCAGTTCGCGCTCCACCAGCCCGGTGATGCGCTCCACCTGACCGACGATTTCGGCGCGCGCCCCGGCGCTGTCCAGGCCGTCGTTTTCGGTGGTCTGGCGGATCACGGAGAGGGGTGTCTTGAGGGCATGGGCCAGATTGCCCATGGCGGTGCGGGAGCGCCCCACGCGGCGCTGGAGGGAGTCCAGCAACTGGTTGAACCCGGCCACCAGCGGCACCATTTCATCCGGCACCTGTTCGGTGACCCGGGTGGCCTGTCCGCGCTCCAGCGCCTCCAGGTCCGCCCGCACCCGCTTCAGCGGCTTCAGGGTGTACCCCACGATGGCCCGCTGCAACACCACCAGAAGGCTCAAAAACCCAAGCGAGATCAACCCCACCTGCACCTGCATGGCACGCACCGCATGGCTCACGTGGGACAGGTCCTCCCCCACCGAAATCACCACCTGCACACCGCGCCGCGTGTAGGAGCGGGTAACCACCAGCAACGGCTGCCCACGGGGTCCACGGGCGCGCTGAATGGGGTGTTTGGTGTCGGGAAATCCCTCATCCCACAGGGAGCGGGACAGAAATTCACTGGGACCGGCCACCACCCGGAAGTAGTGGCCGGAGAACGGGCGGGAGAACACCGGCCCCACCTGCCGGAGGCCCAGCGTGACGCCTCCCAGGGGACCGATGCGCAGGGCTCCGAGTAGCGCCTCGGCGTCGTGCTCCAGCCGCTCCACCATGCGATCTTCGTAAATGGCCGGGGCCATCAGGCCGATCACCACGAACTGGAGTGCAAACAGCACCACCAGACTGGCGCTCAACCCCCAGCTCAGACGTGCCTTGAGCGAGTTCACTGGCCCCCGAACACGTAGCCCTGGCCGCGCCGGGTCTGGATCATCTCCTTGCCCACCTTGTCGCGCAGGCGCTTGATGTAGACCTCGATCACGTTGCTGCCGCGCTCCGCGTCCAGGTCGTAGACATGTTCCTCCAGCCGCTCCTTGGACAGCACCCGCCCCCGGTTGAGCATCAGGGCGCGCAGCAGGCGGAACTCCACCCCGGTCAGGCGGTGGACGGTGCCGTTTACGGTGACCTGCTGGGTCTCCTCGTCCAGTTCCACCCCCTCCACCGCCAGCGGTCCCTGGGTGCGGCCCTGGCTGCGGCGGATCAGCGCCCCCATGCGGGCGATCAGTTCCTTCATGTAAAACGGCTTGGACAGGTAATCGTCGGCTCCGGCGTCGAAGCCGTCCACCTTTTCATGCCACTGGCCGCGGGCGGTGAGCACGATCACCGGCGTGGTGTTGCCCCGCTTGCGCCATGCCCGGAGTACGTCCAGCCCCGGTTTTCCCGGCAGACCCAGGTCGAGAATCACCGCGTCGTAGGGAAACTGGTTGCCATAGATTTCGGCGCTTTCGCCGTTGCCGGTGCCGTCCACGGCGTAGCCCGATTTGGAAAGGGCGTCCGACAACTGGCTGCGCAACGATTCGTCGTCTTCAACCACCAGCACGCGCATGCTCAGTCCTCCTGCTCGCTGTCCAGAAGCTCGCCGGTGCGGGCGTCAAAAAAGAACTCCCACACCTCGCCGTCCTCGGTGAGCAGTTCGATCTCGTACACCAGCCGGTCGTCCCGCTCCTCCAGCTCCGCCTCCAGCAGTTCCCCCTTGCGCTCCTGCTGGGCACGTTCCAGCAGTTCCGACAGGGGCCGGATTTCGCCGGACATGCGCAGCTTGCGCATCTCGTCATATTCCAGGTCGCCGGCCAGTGCCGGGGCGCCACACCAGGGCGCCACCAGCAGGGCCAGCAAAAGCGCCAGAATATGCCTGTGATCAGTCACGTTTCCTTCCAAACCCGGGAATCACCACGTCGTGCTCGTTATAGTAGCCCTCCGCGGCCCGGGTGTGGCAAGCATTGCAGTTGGCAATGGTCTTGACCTCCGGGTTGTCGGCCAGCTTGCGCCGGGGAATTTCATTGTGCTCGTGACGGATGAACGGAATGTCCGAAATCCGCTGCGGGGCGTCGATGCCCTTTTTGGCCAGCGAGCGCATGATGCGGGCGGAGCGCTTGTTGTCCACCCGGTCGGCGGCGTTTTCGGCCAGATAGGCGGTAATTTCGGCCTGATCCCCGGGGGGCAGTTCCGCGTTGTCGCCAAAGTGATCCGCCAGCCCGCCCATCAGGTTGCGCCAGCTCTTTTCGGGCAGCAGGCCCGGTTGGTAGGCAAAGTGGCAGGCGCCGCACTCCTCCGCGTACAGGGGGTTGGTGACCACCCCCACGCTGGAGCCCTTTTTGCTGCCGCCATCCGCATAAACCAGCGACATGCTGCCCATGAAGATGGCCACCCCCAGTGCCGTTGCGATCCAGTGTCGTGTTTGCATATGAGCTCCTTCGGTTTGCATGGCCTTACTGGGCCTGAATGAACATCAGCACGTCGCCCTTTTCCTGGGGCGTGCATTCGCGGCCAAGGGTCTCCTTGCAGTTCCGCAGGAGCCATTTTTCGATCTTTTTCACATCGGTCAGCCGATCGGGCTGCACCGAGGGGGCAATGGGATCGATGGGTTTTCCGGTCTTCTTGTGCTTGCCGGGTTTGGTCATGTCGGCGGTGTGGCAGTCGGCACACTGGGTCTTTTTGCCCTCGACCGTATAGGTTCCGTTCCACAGGGTGCGTCCGGCCTCCACGGTGAACGGCCCGGCCCCCTGGGCCCGGTAGGCGTCCAGCCGGTCCGGCACCATGGATTGCCCGGCCAGGCCCTGCCCGGCGGCGGCCAGCACCAGCAGCAACACCACCCCGGCGGCGGCCCGCCCCTTCCAGGCGCCAGCGGCCCCCGTTTCGTCGTCATCGGTATCCATGTGCACCTCTTTGCGGCCCGTGACCATGGCACGGATCAGGTTTTCACGATGAACGAACGAACTGGCCAGAATCCCCGCCAGATGCAGGCCCACCAGGAACAGGGTAAACCCGGCGAGCACCTCGTGGGCCTCTTCCAGCGGGTCCTCCAGATCGTGGTAGGGAGCCATGACGGCGGCCATCGGCCCCTGCCCCTCGTCCGCCCCGTACAGCATCATACCGCTGACCCCGGTGAGGGTGAGCGACACCAGCAGGGCGATGACCATCCACGCGGCGGCCGGGTTGTGGCCCACATAGGCCTTGCCCCGGAACAGGGCCAGATCCTTCAGATAGGCCAGCGCCGCGCCGGGGCTGCGCACGAAGCTGGTAAAGCGGGCATGGCGGGTGCCGATCACCCCCCACACCAGACGGAACGCGACCAGCCCCATGATGAGGTAACCGGCGGTGGTGTGCAGGTCGGCAAAATCGTCCTCGGCGGTGAGCCAGGCCACCGCGAATGCGGTTACCAGCGACCAGTGAAAGATTCGCACCAGCGGATCCCAGACCTTGACGGTTTTTCGCGGATTCATACTGCCTCCATAACTTCCGCCGGGCGAATATCCGGCGCGGGCCAAAACGTGAAGGGCGGCAAAATCGCAGCTCCCGAAAAGGAGGAGACGGAGCCACGATCCGCCGCCCTTGGAACCAATATGCCAGTCGAATCTGAACGGAGCCTGAACAGAATTCAGATTTGTGCGGCTCCAGCGCTCCAGCGCTCCGGTGCTGCGCACTCGGCGATTTTTTTTTGGGGGAGGGTGGAGCGGGGGGATTGTTCAACAGCAGGTGGCGGATGGCGCCACACCCCCCGGTTATTCCGGGGGAGCGCCGTTTATATGAGCACATCCGGACCGGCAAAACCATTCCATTTGTGTTACCATGGCCGACAGTGGGTTGCACCTCACCCGATATCCCATCGATTTCCCCCGCCATTTTTATGTTTATGCATCCGGGAACCGGCACGGATGTCACAGGCGTTCCCACGCGACTTTATTGCGCCACAAGGGCCAAATTGCTACACACCACGGAGCGAATTCATGTCGAACGAAGCTGTATTTGAGGAAATCAATGAGGTAAAGGCCGACATGGATTACATCTACAATCAGGCTGATCCAAGATCTTATTTTCGTGAGTTGCAAAAGCTGAACTATGCGATTCCGGACAGCGCCAAACCGGTGCTTCAAAAGCTGATTGAACACATGCAAAAAAACCGCCCCGACACCCTGCACGTGCTGGATCTCGGCTGTTCCTACGGCATCAACGCGGCCATTCTCAAGCACGATCTGTCCATGGACGATCTGTATGCGCACTGGGGGGATCTTGCCGACGCCACCACCCCGGAGCTGGTGGCCCATGACCAGCGCTATTTCGCCAGCCTTGATGATTCCCGGGACATCGAGGTGATCGGGCTCGACCAGGCCGATCAGGCGGTTGCGTTCGCCGAGGAGGTGGGCCTGCTGGGCGACAGCCTGGTGACCAACCTGGAAACCGATCCCCTGTCGGCCGCCGAGAAGGAAGAACTGGCGCCGGTGGATCTGATGATGTCCACCGGGTGCGTGGGCTACCTGACCGAAAAGAGCTTTGACCGCTTGCTCCCCGCCGTAACCGCGGGGCGGAAGCCGTGGATCGCCAACTTCGTGCTGCGCCTGTTCCCCTTCGATGCCATTGAGAAATCCATGGAAAAATGGGGATACGTCACCGAGAAACTGGCTGGAAGAACCTTCTTCCAGCGCCGTTTCGCCTCGGATCAGGAACAGGAGCAGGTGCTCCGCCAGTTGCGGGAGCGCGGCATCGACCCCACCGGCATGGAGGCCGAGGGGCACTTTCTGGCCGAGTTCTATCTGTCCCGTCCCAGGCAGGATGCGTTGGAGATGCCCATCGGGGATCTGCTTCCCGCCTGATCCAATCCGCCCTAACCGTCCGCACTCCGAAATCCCCCCACGGCAGACACCGCCGGAAAGGACTCGCCATCCATTCCGCATTGGCGATCATCGATGGACCATGCTTTTGGGGACGGTCTGGTGCGGGCTCGGCCGCGCAAATTGACTGGGCCGGATTTGCACCGGGCGGTCCGCTGGTGTAGAAATAGCTACCCTCGTGGCTCCAAGGAATCCGAAATGCTCTGGATCAAATCCTTACATATCATCTTTATGGTCAGCTGGTTCGCCGGGCTGTTTTACCTGCCCCGCATTTTCGTCTATCACGCCGGGCACCCGTCCGGGCCGGTGCACGATCAATTCTGCGTGATGGAGCGCAAGCTGTACCGCTTCATCATGAACCCGGCCATGATCCTTACCGCCGTATTCGGCCTGTGGCTGGGGTGGATCGGCTGGGCCTGGCTGGCCCACAGCGGCTGGTTCTGGGCAAAAATGGCGCTGATCGTCGGGCTGATCGCCTACCACCTGTGGTGCGGGCGCATCGTGGACACCTTTGCCGCCGGGGAAAACACCCGTCCCCACACCTTCTACCGGGTGTTTAACGAACTGCCCACCCTGGTGCTGATCGCCGCGGTGATTCTGGCCGTGGTCAAACCGTTCTGATCGCCTCTTTACCGTGACCCACGGCGACCCCCCCAAGAAAAAACTGCGCCGCGCGGTGCGCATGCACGGCCTGAAGTGGGGCATGACCCGCGTGCTGGGCGCGACCCTCATGACCCTGCTGGTGGCCGGTGCCGTGTCCCTGGAAGGGCAGCACGTTTGGCAGGAGTGGGACCAGCACAACCATCCCCCCCCCGGCGTGCGGGTGGATGTGGGCGGCTACCACCTGCACGTGAACTGCATCGGCACCGGGGAGACGACCGTGGTGCTGGAAGGCGGCGCCGGAGAGTGGTCGATCCACTGGATGCCGGTAATGGCCCGCCTCGCCGCCCACACCCGCGTGTGCGCCTACGACCGGGGCGGCTACGGCTGGAGCGACCCCGGCCCGCGCCCGCGCAGCGCCATGCGGCTGGCCGAGGAACTGTCCATGGCCCTGCACGAACTGCGCGAGGACGGCCCGCTGGTGCTGGTGGCCCACGCCGAAGGGTTCGCCATCGCCTCCCACTTTGCCCGCCGCCACCCGGACCGGGTGACCTCGCTGGTGCTGGTGGACGCCATTCCACCCCCCTTGGCGCCGTTGCGCGAGCAGGCGGGAAAACGTCTGCTGGCACGCCTGGAATATTCCCTGCCGTGGGCCCATTTCGGCACCGGCCACCTGACCGGTCCGCCCGCACGGCTGACCCGTCCACCGCAGGCGGATACCTGGCGGCGGCAGACCGCCTATCCCGGTTTTTATGAAACCTATGTGGCCGAGTTCACCCGGCTGCTGGAGCGGACCGCCACACCGGACCTGTCCCCGGCCCTGCCGCGGGTGGTGGTGTTCAGCCAGACCCCCGAAACCCGCGACCCGGCCCCGGAAATGACCGCCGCCGTGTACAACGAGGTGTGGAACACCCGCCAGCGCGATTATGTATACGGCATGCCGGAGCGGGCCTTTGCGGTGCCCGGAGGCAGCCACCTGCCGCTGGAACAGCCGGATGCGGTGGTGCGGGCGGTGGTGATGGCGCTGGGGGACGGCGCGTAGCGTTCCGCCGGGCGGTCAGTTGCCGCCGTCGCTGACGACGGGGACCAGGGAGCGGGCCTCCAGCAGATCACGGACCCGCTCCGAGGTGGCAAACGCGATGAACTCTTTGGCCAGTCCTTGCGGCGGCCCGGTGGTGACCAGCGCAAGCTGGCGCGACAAGGGGAACCGGCCTTCCCGAACGGCGGCGGTGGAGGCCTGCACGCCGCCCACCCGCAGCAGGCGGATGGGCATCCCGGCATCCATTTGCTGCTCCGCGGCCCCCACCGACACATAGCCGATGGCCAATGGGTCCCCGGCCACGGCCCGGACCCCCTGGGCGTTGTCACGGGTGACCACCTGGGCGCGGATGTCGCCGTCCTTCAGGCCGTAATAATTCAGAAACAGTTCGTGGGCGGGGCGCCCGGCGGCCGCGTGCACCACCGTAATCGGCCCCGAAATCCCGCCCAGTTGCGACCAGTCGGTGACGGCGCCGGTATAAATGGCGATCACCTCCTCGTCGGAAAGGGGCAGCACCCGGTTGGCCGCGTGCACGATCAGGCCCACCGCATCCCGCGCCAGGGCAAAGCCGGTCAGGTCCTTTTCGCTGTCGTACAGGGGGCGCGCCACCATGCCGATGTGGGCCACTCCGGCGCGCAGGGCGTGAAGGCCGTTTCCGCCGCCATCGGTGCGCACCTCCACCCGCACGCCGGGGTAGACTTTCTCGAACCGATGGGCAATCTCCGCCGCCAGCGGCGCCACCGCGCCGGATCCGGTCAGCACCAGTTTCCCATCGTGCGCCGGGGCGCCCGCGCCGCCGGAGGCGTGCTCCTCCGCCACCGGCGCCTGGCTGCATGCCGCCGCCCACAGGCCACAGGCAAGCGCCAGCGCGGCGCATAACCTCCGTGTCATGACGTCCCTTCCCTCTCCATATTCCCTCCGGCACGGACCGCGTGCGTCGGGGTTCCCGCAAGGGAGGGTACCCTACCCCGCGCTCCGGATAAAGCGCCGCACGCCTTCCAGTCGCTTTTTTGCCCCCCGGCGGACCGGTACTGGCGGCATCGCCGGGCAACCCGTTACCCTTGCACCTCCCCCTTCAGGAGATCCGCACCCATGTCACGCAAGACCATCGGCCTGCCAGGCCCGTTGTATCGCTACCTGCTCGACAACTCCCTGCGGGAGCCGGAGGGGCTGCAATCCCTGCGTGCCGAAACCGCCACCCGGCCCGACGCCCGCATGCAGACCGCCCCGGAACAGGGCCAGTTCATGGCCATGCTGGTGCGCCTGACCGGCGCCGTGAACGCGTTGGAAATCGGCGTGTACACCGGCTACTCCGCCGCCTGCGTGGCCCTGGCCCTGCCTCCGGAGGGGCGGCTGACGGCCATCGACGCGGACCCCGAAACCTCGGCTACGGCCCTTCGCCACTGGCGGGAACTGGGGGTGGCGGACAAAATCGACCTGCATGTGGGCGACGCCACCGCCGAACTGGACCGGCTGCTGGCCGCAGGGGCCCCGGACCGCTTCGACTTCGCCTTCATCGACGCGGACAAGGTCAACTACCCGGGATATTTCGAGCGGTGCCTGACCCTGGTGCGTCCCGGCGGGCTGATCTGCATCGACAACGTGCTGTGGTCCGGCCGGGTGGCCGACCCCGCCCACGACGACCCGTCCACCCGCGCCATCCGCGCATTCAACAAGGCGCTGCACACGGATGAGCGGGTGGACATCTCGCTGGTGCCCATCGCCGACGGCCTCACCCTGGCGCGCCGGAAATGACCGGAGCGCACCGCCTCGCCCGCTGGGCCGGATACGCCCAGGACGGATTTGTTATCTGGGTGGTGCTGGGCGCCGCGTGGGGGTATGCGTGGCCCGAGGCCGCCGCCCCCGGCAAGGGGTGGATTCCGGAGGCGCTGGCGGTGGTGATGCTTGGCATGGGCCTCACCCTGCGCCCGTCGGACGTGGCCGCCCTGCGCCATGCGGGAAGGGCGGTACTGACCGGGATCGGCCTGCAATTTCTGGTCATGCCGCTGGCCGCCTGGGGGGTGGCGCGGACCCTGGGCCTGCCGCCGGAACTGGCGGTGGGCCTGCTGCTGGTGGGGGCCGCGCCCGGCGGCACCGCGTCCAACGTGGTGGCCTTTCTGGCCCGGGGCGACGTGGCCCTGTCGGTAACCATGACCACCGCCTCCACCCTGCTGGCGCCGTTGCTCACCCCCCTGTGGGTGGGGGTGCTGGCCGCCACCTGGATCGACATCGATCCGCTGCTGCTGGCGCTTACCGTGGCCAAAATCGTGCTGGCGCCGGTGGCCGCCGGGGTGTTGCTCCGGCGCTGGTGGACTCCCGCCCCCTGGCTGCCGGAACGCCTCCTGCCGCTGCTGTCCATGGCCGCCATTGTGTGGATTGTCGGCGTCATCACCGCCCTCAATCACGACCGGCTGGGGGTGGCTCCGCTGGTGCTGCTGGCGGTGGTGCTGGTCAACGCAACGGGGCTGGCACTGGGCTACGCCGGGGCCCGCGCCGCCGGGCTGCCGGAGCGCGCCCGGCGCACCGTGGCGCTGGAAGTGGGCATGCAGAACTCCGGGCTGGCGGTGGCGCTGGCAGTGGTCCACTTCGGGCCGCTGGCGGCAATTCCGGGGGCATTGTTCAGCATCTGGCACAACATCAGCGGACCGCTACTGGCCGTCGTCTGGCGACGGAATCCGCCATAGAGTGCCCATAGATTTTCCAGATATTTCGCGTCCCGAAGGTCGAATTCACTCAACACCCGTCCCCCGTGCACCGATAAGGGGGGAAGTCTGTTTCGTGCCCCAGAATGGGGTCCCAACTCACCGCAAGGCGAGGGAGATCGGTCATTTCGGACAAACACGCCAGCACCACTGCGGCCCCCTCTACCCCCGCCGGTACCCCGACGGGCAGCAAGGGGTTCCGGCGCAAGGGGAAGGGCAAGCCCACCCCGCCCCCGAGCAACGGCAACGCCCCCAAGGGAAATGCCGTGCGCGTGCTGGTGGTGGACGATGACCGGGCCATGCGCGAACTGGCGGTGCGCTCGCTGGAGCTGTCCGGGTTTGCGGTCGCCTCCGCCGGCAACGGCCAGCAGGGCGCCCTGGTGTTCGCCGAATTCGTGCCCGATATCGTCCTGCTCGACGTGATGATGCCCGGCTGGGACGGCTTTGCCACCTGCAAGGCCATGCGCGGTCTGCCCGAGGGCGGCAACACCCCCATCGTCATGGTCACTGCCCTGGACGATCTTTCATCCATTGAACGCGCCTATGAAGCGGGCGCCACCGATTTTGCCACCAAGCCGATCCAGTGGCCGGTGCTGGCCCAGCGCCTGCGCTACATGGCCCGCCAGAAGCAGGTGGCCGACAAACTGCGCGAAAGCGAAAAACGCCTGGCCAAGGCCCAGCGCATCGCCCGCCTGGGCAGTTGGGAGTGGGACATCGCACCCGACCGGCTGACCCTCACATCGGACCCCAATTCCGCCCCGCTGGACTGCGGGGAAACGTTCGACGGCACCTTTCTCGGTTTTGTGCGCCTGCTGCATCCGGACGACGCGGGGCGCACCCTGGACGCCATCCACGCGGGCATCCGTTCCCGGTCCCCGTTCTCGGTGGAATACCGGCTGAACACCGCCGACGGCGCGGAACTGTTCATCCATCAGGAAGCGGAACCGGAGTTCGACGAGCAGGGCAACCTGGTGCGCCTGAGCGGCACCATCCAGGACATCACCACCCAGCGCGAAACCGAAGACCGCATCCAGTTTCTGACCCGCTACGACGGCCTCACCTCCCTCCCCAACCGGCACATGCTGACCGAACAGATCGCGCGCACCATTCAGGGGGCGCAGCGTGGACGGCACATGGCCGCCATCCTGACCATCGGCCTGGACCGCTTCGAGCGGATCAACCATGCCTTCGGCCACGATGTGGGCGACGAACTGCTGCGCGAAGCATCCTTGCGCCTGCGCGAATCGGTGGAACGCTTCGCGGGCCGCTCCCGCTCCGGCCAGCCGCCCATGGTGGCGCGCCTGGGGGGCGACGAATTCTGCGTGGTGTTCACCCACATCGAGGAGGCCAGCGAAGTGGCCCGCACCGCCCAGATGGTGCTCGATGAACTGACCGACCCGTTCCAGGTGGACGATCACGAGGTATACATCACCAGCAGCATCGGCGCGGCCCTCTATCCGGTGGACGGCACCTCGGTGGACGGCCTGCTCAAGAACGCCGCCGCCGCCCTCAAGGACGCCAAGGTCCAGGGCAAAAACAACTACCGCTTCTATACCAGCACCATGAACTCCGACGCCATGCGCCGGGTGGCGCTGGAGGGCAAGCTGCAAAAGGCCATGGACAACGACGAGCTGGTGCTCTACTACCAGCCCAAGATCGATATCCGCACCGGCCGGATGATCGCCATGGAGGCGCTGATCCGCTGGCAGCACCCGGAACTGGGCATGGTCTCGCCCGCCGAATTCATCCCCCTGGCGGAGGAAACCGGGCTGATCGTGAACATCGGTGAATGGGTGCTGTCCGAAGCCTGCCGCCAGAACGTGGCCTGGCAGAAGCAGGGGCTGCACCCGGTGCAGGTGTCGGTCAACCTGTCGGCCCGCCAGTTCTGGCAGGACGATCTGGCCGAGCGTCTGGGAGGCCTGCTGGCGGAATCCGGCATGGACCCGCGCTGGCTGGAGCTGGAGATCACCGAGAGCACCTTCATGCACAACGCCGAGGAGACAGAACGCACCCTGCGCGACCTGAAGGCTCTGAACATCTCCCTCAGCGTGGACGACTTCGGCACCGGCTATTCATCCCTGGCCTATCTGCAACGCTTTCCCATCGACGCCCTGAAGGTGGACCGCTCCTTCATCACCGACGTGACCACCAGCGCCGACAGCGCCACCATCACCCGCACCATCATCTCCATGGGCCACAGCCTGGGCATGACGGTGATTGCCGAAGGGGTGGAAACTGCCGACCAGTTGCGCTTCGTGCGCGATCAGGGGTGCGACCAGATTCAGGGCTATCTGGTAAGTCCGCCGATCCCCGCCGAGTCCTTTTCCGAACTGCTGAAGGACGGGAACAAGCCGCATATCGATCTGTCGCTGCTTTCCGATTCTCCTTCGGAGTAATCCAAAACCGCCCCATAAAGGCCAGTAAATTCAAGGGTATCGACAGAAGGTCCGACAAGAGGAATGAATTTGCATGCCACCCTTCCGGCGGGGAAGGCGGCACATCGGTTTTACCGGCCGGACCGGGAGCGGATCCGGCCATCCAACTGGAGACGGGACCCTCACCATGATCGTACGTTCCGGCGGAAACAAGCGCCGCAAGCCATTGGGTGAACGGCTGGTCGAATCCGGCCAGATCACCGCCCAGCAACTGCGCTTCGCCCTTCAGGAGCAGTCCCGCACCGGACGCCTGCTGGGGGAAATCCTCATCGCCAACAACTTCACCTCCGAGTCGGCCATCGCCTCCATGGTCACCATGCAGGCCGGTGACTCCTACGACGACCTGACCGACATCGAAGTGCCGCGCGAGGTGCTGCAACTGCTCCCGGAAACCTTCATCCGCAAGCGCCATGTGCTGCCCCTGTGGACCGACAACGAAAGCATCCGCGTGGCCATGGTGGACACCTTCGACGTGGAGGCCATCGACGACGTGGCGCGGGTGACCAACCGGGACGTGGTGGTGGTGGGCTGCCCCCGCTCCGCATTCCTGGACCTGGTGCGCCGCCTGTTCGATTCCGCCGAGGCGCGCAGCAGCCGTTTCGAGGGCGCGGTGAAAAACGCCGCCCGCTCCATCAGCGATCTGGCCGAAGGCGACCAGACGGCCATCATTACCCTGGTCAACGAAATCATCACCCGCGGGGTGCTGATGGGCGCCACCGACATCCACATTCAGCCCGAGGAAGCGGTGGTGCACATCCGCTACCGGGTGGACGGCGTGATGCGCGAAGGCGACACCATCCCGAAGGAGGTGCAGGCCGCCGTGGAAAGCCGTCTGAAGGTGATGGCGCGGCTGGATATCTCGGAAAAACGCATCCCCCAGGACGGCCGTATCGAGCAGCAGATCGAGGGACGCTGCATCGACCTGCGCATCTCCACGGTGCCGGCCCTGGCCGGGGAAAACATCGTGCTGCGCCTGCTGGACCGTGCCAAGGTGGCGGTGCGGCTGGAGGAACTGGGCCTCACCCCGGCCCACCGCCAGATGTTCCGCGAGGCGGTGTCCCGCCCCCACGGCCTGATTCTGATGACCGGCCCCACCGGCTCCGGCAAGACCACCACCCTGTACTCCGGCCTGATGGAAATCAACGCCCTGGAGCGCAACGTGATGACGCTGGAAGATCCGGTGGAGTATCGCATGAGCGTAATCCGCCAGACCCAGGTGAACGCCAAGGCGGGCTACACCTTCGCCACCGGGCTGCGCGCCCTGCTGCGTCAGGACCCGGACGTGATTCTGGTGGGCGAAATGCGCGACCCCGAAACGTCGGACCTGGCCATTCGCGCCAGCATGACCGGCCATCTGGTGCTGTCCACCCTGCACACCAACGACGCATCATCGGCGCTGCCGCGCCTGATCGACATGGGGGTCGCCCCCTATCTGCTGCCGTCCACCCTGATCGCGGTGGTGGCCCAGCGGCTGGTGCGCCGCCCGTGCAAACACTGCATGCGCCCCTACACGCCCGCGGTGGAGGAATTCGAATCCTTCAGCCGGGAGCCTCACGAAGGCAATTTCGTCACCGTGGAGGGGTGCAACCGGTGCTACGGAACCGGCTACTCCGGCCAGTTGCCGCTGGTGGAATTCCTGAACATGAATCAGGAGGTGGGTGAACTGGTGATGGCCCGCGCCAGCGCCGCCGATATCTATCAGGCGGCCATGGCCTCCGGCATGCGCGACCTGCGCATGGACGGTTATGAAAAAGCCGTCCAGGGACTCACCACCCTGGCCGAGGTCCAACGCGTGGCCGAACGCCGCCTGGCCGTCCGCACCGGGCACGCCCCGGAGCGAAATAAAGGGTAACCGGCACCGGCGAGCATTAGGCCTCCACCCGGCGGCAAACGCGGGGATTCCCGCGGCACCCGTCAATCCGTGCGGGTTTACCGCCCCCCACCTGGCAGCGAATACGGCCCCGCGCCCGGCAGCGGTCAGGCTGAAATGGTTTCGGCGATCAGCTTGCCGTCCAGTTCGGCATACTGGATGCTTACCCGGGCATTCGGATGCACCGATTTTGCCTGCTCGGCGGTGATCTGAAACACCAGATGCCTGCCGGTCTGGGCATCCACCAGGGTGAGGGTGCCCGCGCTGGCGTCCACCGCCGCCACCACGCCCATGTGGGTCATCATTTCGTCCGGCCCGCAGGCCAGTGCCGGCGTGCTGACGGCCAATCCCACGGCGATCGCCGCGACCATTGAAAAGCGTGCAATTCCCATATGGCTGCTCCTTGTATGCCGGGTTAAAACGTTCCACTCATTATACCTGCCGACCGCCGGCCGGGCACACGGTGTGGTGTTGTACACCCCAGGATTGACGTACAATTGAACCATGGAGCGGAACGGCCGGACCCGCGGGCAACAGGGGGCGCCGACAGGCTGGCATTCCGCGTGCCGCCTGAAAGGAGGCCGCCATGCACATCCATTCTTTTCCCGTTCATTCCCGCGCCCTGACCGGCGCCGCACTGGTTCTGCTGATCGCTGGTTGCGCCGCGGTCGATACCGCCTATATTGGCACCGTGGGTGCGGTGGACCCGGACAAGTTGCGCCTCAAGCAGGAAACGAAATGGCTCAACCCGCAGCCCAACCTGAGGTTGGTGGGGGAGAAGCAGATGGTGGTGATGTTGCGCGTGCGCGACAGTTCCGGCACCGGGATCGAAATCACCAATGACCTGCGCGATGCGCTGCTGGAGCGTGGCTACCGGGTTACCGGCAACCTGGACGATGCCCAATACGTGATGAACCTGGACCTGCGCTATTACGGTGAGAACGCCACCGCCGACGGTGGCCGCGCCTCGATGGCCGCGGGTGTCGGCGGCGCCATCGCGGGAGGCGTGATCGGCCACCAGTCCCATCGCACCGGCAGCGGCGCCATGGTCGGTGCCGTCGCCGCCAGCATGCTGTTCGACGTGGCCGCCCAGCGCAACAAGATCCGGGAATACGATGTGGTGATGGACGTCCGGGTTGGCGAGCGGGTCGAGGGCGGGGTGCACACCACCCGCACCACCGGGGAAGACACTTCCGTGCGCCACTCGGGCACCTTCAGGTCCGGCGGGATTGAATCGGGACGCGGGAGCGGAGGCAGCGGTGAAACCCAGGTATATGAAACCACCGAGGATTTTCTGTATCATCAGAATCGTCTGGTGGTATTCACCAGCCGCATGAACCTGTCCCCCGAGGAGGCCCAGCCGGTATTGCACCAGCGGTTGATCCGGGCACTCGCCAACACCCTTCCCTAGCGCTCGGAGATCCCTTCAACTTATGGGCAGTTCATTCGGCCAGCAGTTCCGCATTGCCACGTGGGGTGAATCCCACGGCGGCGGTGTGGGGGTTACCATCGACGGCTGCCCGGCGGGCATGGAACTGAGCGAGGCGGACATCCAGCCCGATCTGGACCGCCGCCGCCCCGGACAGAGCCGGGTGACCACCCCTCGCGACGAGGCCGACCGGTGCGAGATCCTGTCCGGCGTGTTCGAGGGGCGTACCCTGGGCACCTCCATCGCCATCCTGGTCCGCAACCAGGACCAGCGCTCCTCCGCCTATGAGGATTTCAAGCACATCTACCGCCCCGGCCACGCGGATTACACCTATCAGGCCAAGTACGGCTACCGCACCTGGCAGGGGGGAGGCCGGGCCAGCGCGCGCGAGGCCATCGGCCGGGTGGCGGCGGGGGCCGTGGCCAAAAAGATTCTGGCGGAAAAATTCGGCACCCGTATCGTTGGCTGGGTACAGCAGGTGCACACCATCGCCGCCGAAACCGGCTGGGAGGGGGTCACCCCCGAAGCGGTGGAGGCCAACATGGTGCGCTGCCCCGATCCGGCAACCGCCGAACGCATGATCGAACGCATCGATCAGGCCCGCAACGAGGGAGACTCGGTAGGCGGCATCGTCCGCTGCGTGGCCGAAAACGTGCCGCCGGGGCTCGGTGATCCGGTGTTCGACAAGCTGGACGCCGACATCGCCAAGGCGATGATGAGCATCCCCGCCTGCAAGGGGGTGGAGATCGGCGATGGATTTTCGTCCATCGCCCTCACCGGCAAGGAACACAACGACGCCTTCTACATGGAAGGCGACCGGGTGCGCACCCGAACCAACCACGCGGGCGGCATTCTGGGCGGTATCTCCGATGGAGAGCCGGTGCGGGTGTCGTGCGCCTTCAAGCCCACCGCCACCATCGCCCACCCCCAGGAGTCGGTGGACGACCAGGGCAACGCGGTGACCCTCAAGGCCAAGGGGCGGCACGATCCGTGCGTGCTGCCACGCGCGGTGCCAATTGTGGAGTCCATGCTGGCGCTGGTGCTGGCCGACCACTGGCTACGGCAGGCGGCGTACCGGATGGGTGAGTGAGGCCGTGGAAGGCCTGACCATCCGTCCGGAAGAGCCCCGCGATTATTCGCGGGTTGAAGAGATTATCCGCCAGGCCTTCGAAAACCACCCCAGCAACACTGGCGCGGTGGAGCATCATGAGGAATTTGCCCGGTTTCGATAACCGGGCGGGCTACGCCACCAGTTCCCGTACCAACTGGGGCGTGAACTGCTCCATGTGGTCGATCACCCGGTCCGGGTTGGCGTCCTTCAACTCATCCGCCTTGTAGGAGTGGGTGATTGCCACGCAGCGCATGCCCGCCGCCTTGGCGGCCAGCACCCCGGCGATGGAATCCTCGATCACCACGCACCGCTCCGGACCGATGCGGCGGCCAGCGGCGGCCAACTCCAGGTTATGCAGGGCCAGCGCCTTCAGATACCCCTCCGGGTGCGGCTTGCAGTGCACCGTTTCCTCCGCCGCCACCACCAGCCGGAAGGTGTCGTTGATGCCCGCGATCTCGCAGATCCGGGCAATCTCGCCGAACAGGGCACCGGACACCACCCCCACCGGAAACGCCTCCCCCTGCGCCCGCACACATTCCACCGCGCCGGGGAACAGCACCAGGTGCTCGGCGATGTGGTGGTCGTAATCGTGGCTCTTGCGCCGGATCAGGTCGATCAGGTCGGCCTCGTCCAGGGGACGTCCGTTTTCCCGGTAGGCGTATTCAAAACAGCCCTTGTCATCGAAGCCCAGATAGACGTCGTGATACTGCTGGTCGGTAACGGTAATCCCCTCCTCGGCCAGCACCTTTTGCAGCAGCATCTGATGCACCGGCTCGTCGTCGGCAATCACGCCATTGAAATCGAAAAGGACCAGAATATCGGCGTTGCTCATGCGCCCGGCTCTCCCATGCGGAGGGTTGGAATTCTGGCGAATGGTATCACAGCCCTCCCGTTCGGCAGGTGATGCCCGAAGGCTCTACAATAGAGGTATGGGTACACCGCTCCGGTGCGCGGCGGGTGGGGCATGGCATCGGATGGCTGATGAATTGGAGGCTAGGTCATGGCACGGGTATTGGTTCCGCTCGCGGAAGGATTCGAGGAGATCGAGGCGGTCACGGTGATCGACATCCTGCGCCGCGCGGGGATCGAAGTGGTCTCCGCCGGGCTTACCGACGGCCCGATCAAGGGGTCGCGGGGCATCACGGTGGTGCCGGATACCGGCGTGCACCGCATCCTGGAGGACGATTTCGACATGGTGGTGCTGCCCGGCGGGCTGCCGGGGACCATGAACCTGCGCCTCGACAAGCGCATTCACGACATCGTCAAACGGGTGCATGAGCGCAAGGGATACGTCACCGCCATCTGCGCCGCGCCGACCATCTATGCGGAAATGGGTTTTCTGGAAGGCAAGAAGGCCACCAGCCACCCTTCCACCGCCGACGAAGTGCGCGCCAAAACCGGCGAATACTCCGAGGACCGGGTGGTGGTGGACGGCCATTTCATTACCAGCCGCTCCCCCGGCACGGCCATGGAGTTCGCCATGAAGCTGGTGGAGGTGCTGGCCGGAAAGAAGATGGTCGCCAAGGTCAACGAAGGGGTGATGGCCACCCTCTAAGCCCACACCTTCCGCACCGCACAGTGACGGACCGCCCCCGCCCCGCCAGCATGGTGGAGCGTGGGGCGGTTCGCTCTTTTGCGGATCCACCGTTAATTAACCAAACCCTGACCATTTCCCCACGCAATCCTCACATCCCACGACGATAATGGGGACAACAGCGGAGCAACGGACCCCGCAACGGTGCGGGCCATCCTCCATCCGCATTCTTCAGTTGGAAAGGAAATATATGGCATCAATGAAAGAACCTCGGACATTCTGGGGCCTGTGCGCCCTGTTCGGTCGGGGAACCGGCACCCGGAAGCCCGCCGCTACGGCAGGCAGCGTGGCGCTCCCAGATGATCCCTACCGGATCACCCTGTGCCCGTCCCACGCGGGACGGGTCCTCACCGAAGAAGAGGGGCGCGACCTGTGGCGAACCGCATAGCCTCCATCCCACACTCCCCCCCGCAAGGGGCCGCGCTTCGTGCCCGGCCCCTTTTTTGTGTCCGGGTTTTCTAACCGGATTCTCACACACCCCTCACAGTGCCCGCATATCGGCCTCCTATCCTTCCCCGCATTCAGTTGAAGGTTTTGCGCGGGCGGTGCCGTACACCTCCCGCAAGTGTCAGACAAAAATACAAGTGGACAGGAGATCGAATCCAATGAACTGCAAGCAACTCGTGACCATCGCGGCCACCGTGGCCAGCTTTTGCGTGGCCACCACGGCCCATGCCTACAAGGTGGACGACACCCTGGAGATCAAGGCCAAGCTGTTTGCCAACTGGCAGACTTTCGAAGGCGACCCCAACGGCGGCGGCTTCCATCTGGGCCGTAACTATGTGGAAGTCCGCAAGCACATCAGCGACACCGACATGGTGCGCGTGACCCTGGATCAGAAGGGCGAGGCCGATTCCACCGGGACCTTCGTCACCGTCTCCGGTATTCCGGACACCACCGGCAAGGCCGTCACCAAGAACGACGGCAAGATTTTCGTTAAATACGCCTACTGGCAGCACACCTTTCCGTTCAGCGCCAAGCTGAAGGTCGGTCAGCACCACACCCCGTTTGTGGACTACGACAACAACGATTTCTGGGGCTACCGCTTCGTGGCCAAGGCCTATACCGACGAGTGGGGCCTGCAAACCTCCTCCGACAGCGGCGTCAGCCTGCTGGGCACGGCGGCGGACAAGAAGGTGGAGTACTACTTCTCGGTGCTCAACGGCGAGGGCTACCAGCACACGGTGGACGGCCACGGCTACGCCTTTGCGGCGCGGGTGCAGGCCAACATCAACGGCATCCACGCCGGCGTGGTCACCCACGACGAGGGCAACCGCGGCGGCGCCTCCAACTACGACCCGACCCGGCGCCTGGTGTTCGCGTTCTTCGAGAACGACACCTTCCGCGTGGGCGGTCAGTACCTGGTGGATGCGGACGATGGCGCGGGCGCCAAGGACTTCGCCAAGGGCACCGGCTACAACGTGCAGGGTTCCGTCAAACTGCCGTTCGGCAACCACGCCAGCGCCTTCGCCCGCTTCGATTCCGTCGACAAGAAGGACACCGGCGTGGACGAGACCCTGACCATCGCGGGTGTGAGCTTCGAGGCGGCCAAGGGCGTCACCCTGGCCCCCAACATGCAGATCATGGACAACGGCGTGGACACCAACGCGGTGTACGGCATCAACGCCCAGTTCAAGTTTTAACGAAAAATACGGGGTGGGGGCGGAATTCACACAATCCTAACATTCCGCCCCTACCCTTCCTCCTAACCTGACTTTTGAAAGAGGAACCACCATGCGCAAGCAGACTGTTCTGACCCTATTGACCACCGGCGCACTGGCCTTGGCCGGTGTGGCATACGCGGGCACCACCATCACCGGGGCCGGGGCCACCTTCCCGTACCCGATCTACTCCAAGTGGGCCCACGCCTACAACCAGGCCACCGGGGTGAAACTGAACTACCAGTCCATCGGCTCCGGCGGCGGCGTAAAGCAGATCAAGGCCAACACCGTGGACTTCGGCGCCTCCGACGCGCCGCTGAAGGCCAAGGACCTGCAGCAAGCCGGGCTGGTGCAGTTCCCGATGATCATGGGCGGCGTGGTGCCGGTGGTGAACCTGCTCGGCATTCCGTCCGGCAAGCTGCGCCTGACCGGCCCGGTGCTGGCCGACATCTATCTGGGCAAGATCAAGCGCTGGAACGACCCGGCCATCGCCAAAATCAATCCGGGCCTGACCCTGCCCGCCGCCGAAATCGCGGTGGTGCACCGGGCCGACGGCTCCGGCACCACCTGGATCTTTACCAACTACCTGACCAAGGTGAGCCCGGCATGGGCGGACGAGATCGGCAACGCCAAGGCCGTGCAGTGGCCCGCGGGCATGGGCGGCAAGGGCAATGAGGGCGTGGCCGCCTTCGTGTCGAAGGTGAATGGCTCCATCGGATACGTGGAATACGCCTACGCCAAGCAGAACCACATGACCGTGGTGACCATGCAGAACCATGACGGCACCTTCGTGGCCCCCACTGCCGCCAACTTCCAGGCCGCCGCCGAAGGCGCCGACTGGAAGGGGACGCCGGGCTACTACGTGGTGCTCACCGATCAGCCGGGCAAGAACGCCTGGCCCATCACCGGCGCCTCGTTCATCCTGATGCACAAGAAACAGCGGGGCCCGGCGCAGGCCGCCGAAGTGCTCAAGTTCCTGAACTGGTCCTACGTCAACGGCAATCAGGCGGCGATGGACCTGGACTATGTGCCCATGCCCGCCTCGGTGGTCACGCTGGTGCGCCAGACCTGGGCCGACGAGATCAAGGGCGCGGGCGGCGAAACCATCTGGCCGGCCAACTAGTCCGTGTCCCGAACCGCTACCAGCGAATCGCAGATCCCCGAAGCCACGGCCCCGCGCCGTGCCTTCGGGGACGTTGCGTTCAAGGCCATCACCACCGGTTTCGCGGTGGGTATCCTGCTGCTGCTGGGGGCCATGTTCTTCGTGCTGTGGCGGGAGTCGGCGCTGGCCATCGAGGCGTTCGGCCCCGGCTTTCTGACCAGCGCCAAGTGGAACCCGGTGACCGAAAAATTCGGCGCCCTGGTGGCCATCACCGGCACCCTGGTGTCCACCGTCATCGCCCTGCTCGTGGCGGTGCCGGTAAGCATCGGCATCGCCCTGTTCCTGGCGGAACTGGCCCCGGAGAAAATCCGCACCCCGTTCGGCGTGGCCATCGAACTGCTGGCCGCCATTCCCAGCATCGTCTACGGCATGTGGGGACTGTTCGTGCTGGCGCCGCTCATGAGCGCCTATCTGCAACCGGCCCTGGGCGGCCTGTTCGGCTGGACCCCGTTCTTCTCCGGCCCCCAGATGGGCATCGGCATGCTCACCGCCGGGCTGGTGCTGGCGCTGATGATCATCCCGTTCATCGCCTCGGTCACCCGCGACGTATTCCGCATGGTGCCCGCCCAGCTCAAGGAATCGGCCTACGGCATGGGGGCCACCACCTGGGAGGTGGTCAAGGACATCATGATTCCCTACGGCCGCAAGGGCATCTACGGCGCCGTGTTCCTGGGGCTGGGCCGGGCGCTGGGGGAGACCATGGCGGTCACCTTCGTGATCGGCAACGCCCACCGGCTCAACTGGTCCCTGTTCGCCCCCGGCAACTCCATCGCCAGCACCCTGGCCAACGAGTTCACCGAGGCCGACGGCGACCTGTACCTGTCTTCCCTGGTGGCCCTGGGGCTGGTGCTGTTTCTGATCACGTTTCTGATTCTGGGGTTCGCCCAGCTTTACCTGAAGCGCATGAGCGCGCCGGGCAGCAAGGGGTAGCACGATGGCCGTCCACATCGATACCCGCCGCCGGGTGCTGATCAACAAGCTGGTCATGGGTGTCTCCACCGGCGCCGCCTTGGCGGGATTGACCATGCTGGTGTGGATTCTGGGTGACGTGGCCCTCAAGGGGCTGTCCGCCATCAACTGGGATTTCTTCACCAAGCTGCCCGCCCCTCCCGGCGAGGAAGGCGGCGGTCTGGCCAACGCCATTGTGGGCACCCTGATCCTGACCGTGGCGGCGGCGCTCATCGCGGTGCCGTTCGGTGTGCTGGCGGGCACCTATCTGGCCGAATTCGGAAAAACCGAAAAGCTGGGCGCGGCAGTGCGCTACGTGTCCGACATCCTGGTGAGCGCCCCGTCCATCGTGATCGGCGTGTTCGCCTATCTGGTCATCGTGATTCCCATGGGCAACTTCTCCGGCTGGGCCGGTGCGGTGGCGCTGGCCATCATCATGATCCCGGTGGTCACCCGCACCACCGAGGAGATGCTGCGGCTGGTGCCCATCGAGATGCGCGAGGCCACCCTGGCCCTGGGCGCCCCCTACTGGAAGATGATGCTCGGCGTCATCTACCGGGCCGCCGCCACCGGCATGACCACCGGCATCCTGCTGGCGGTGGCGCGGGTGTCCGGCGAAACCGCGCCCCTTCTGTTCACCTCCCTCAACAGCCCCTACTGGCTGGAGAGCCTGAACGAGCCCATTGCCAACCTGACCGTGACCCTGTTCAACTATGCCATGAGCCCCTACGAGGACTGGCAGACCATGGCCTGGGGAGCGGCGTTTCTGATTACCTCCTCCGTGCTGGCACTTACCGTGTTTTCCCGTATCATTCTGATGAAGCGGATGCGATGACGAGCAATCTGGTGACCAAACCCAAACATACCGACCCCACCCCCCCCGAAGCGGACGCCGTCAGCGAGACCCCGCCACGGGATGCCGTCCGGCCGCCGCGCAAGCCACACCTGGAGGCCTCGCGCAGAGGCGGCCGCAAGGTGGAAAAGGCCAAGGTATCGGTACGCGGCCTCAATTTCTTCTATGGCGAAAAGCAGGCGTTGATGGACAACACCCTGGACATCGCCGAGGGCAAGGTAACCGCCTTCATCGGCCCGTCCGGTTGCGGCAAGTCCACCCACATCCGCACCTACAACCGCATGTATGACCTGTACAAGGGGCAACGCGCGGAAGGCGAAATTCTGATGGATGGCGTGAACATCCTCTCACCGGAAATCTCGTCGCTGGAATTGCGCCACCGCATCGGCATGATTTTTCAGAAACCGACCCCGTTCCCCATGAGCGTGTTCGACAACGTGGCCTATGGCCTGCGCCTGCGCGGCAACATGCCCAAAAGCGAACTGGAAGGCCGGGTGGAGCAGGCCCTCAAGGACGCCGCCCTGTGGGATCAGGTGCAGGATGATCTGCACAAGCCGGGCACCGACCTGTCCGGCGGGCAGCAGCAGCGTTTGTGCATTGCCCGCGCCATTGCGGTGGAGCCGGAGGTGATCCTGATGGACGAGCCGTGCTCCGCGCTGGACCCCATCGCCACCGGCAAGATCGAGGAACTGATCGAGGAGTTCCGGGGCCGCTACACGGTGGTGATCGTGACCCACAACATGCAGCAGGCGGCCCGCGTGTCGGACTATACGGCCTTCTTTTACATCGGCAAGCTGGTGGAGTTCGGCGATACCGACACCATTTTCACCAACCCCCGTAAACAGCAGACGGAAGATTACATCACCGGTCGCTTCGGCTGACCGGACCACAAGGATCCCCATGGCACCCAATCAGGCCCATACCAGCCGCAAATTCGACGAGGAGATGTCCGACCTGAAAAGCCGCGTCCTGTCCCTGGGCGGGCTGGTGGAAAAAGCCATCGACAGCGCCATGATGGCCCTGTTGAACACGGACAACGAGATGGCCGAGCTGACCATCGACCGCGACAAGGCCATCAACGCGCTGGAAGTGCAGTGCGACGACATGACCCGCTCCATTCTGGTGCGCCGTCAGCCGGCGGCGGGGGACCTGCGGTTCATCATTTCGGCCATCAAGGTGGTCACCGACCTGGAACGCATGGGCGATCTGGCGGCGGGCATCGCCGAGGGTTCCCTGCGTCTGGGGGAAATGCCCGACGGCCCCAAGTCCAGCCTGTCGGCCATGAGTGATCTGGTCAAGCAGCAGGTGTCCCGGGCGCTGGATGCCCTCTCCCGCGGCGACATCGATCTGGCCATGGAGGTGATCGAAAAGGACAACGCGGTGGACGAGATGTACCACGCCACCTACCGGGAACTGCTCACCTACATGATCGAAAATCCGCGCCGGATCAGCGCGTACATCATTCTGAGCAACATCGCCAAGAACCTGGAACGGATCGGCGATCACGCCACCAACCTGTGCGAGATGGTGATCTACATCATCCGTGCCCACGACATCCGCCACGTGGACCACGAGGCCGCCGCGGCCCTGCTCAAGGAGGAGTAGCGTCCGGCGGCGCGAGTGCAACCCCCCCGTTTTCGGTTAAACCCGCCGGGGGAATGGAGCCGCTACATCTGCCGGGTGCCGCCGCTCCGGCTCGCCACGCGCATGCGGCTTTTGGGCGGCAGCGCGCCAAAGGAATGGCCGTCCTGTTGCAGCTTGGGGGGATCGGGAAACGGCTTGCTCGGCGGCAAGGGCGCGAACGACTCGCCGTTACGGGCGCGCATGTCGTAATACAGCACCACGATCAGCACCATGTACACGGGCATCATGCCCAGTTGCAGGGCCATGGGCACCAGCCCCTTGACCACATCCGGCACCAGCCCGGAGGGCAGGAACAGCATGCCGACGGTCATGGCCAGGACCATCGCCATCATCAGCAACGCCATCACCAGATAGACCCCGAAATTCCGCCAGCACCGCCCCCAGGCCAGTTCCACACTGCGCCGCAGGGCGCGGAGTGCCCACTTGCCTTCCGCCACCACCACGACGGGTGCGAACAGCAGATTCATCATCAGCATCATGCCCAGCACCCAGGTTGCCAGGGCGCAGGCAAACGTCACCCCGCCGCCAAGTTGCATCCGGATCGCCAGTTGGCCCGGCAGCATGGTCACCCCAATCGCCACCGCGGCCAGCAGGCCGGTGGGAAACATCTTGAGTGCCGGGGCGCCAATGCCCGCGGCCAGGGCATCCCCCAAGGAGGGACGACGCCCCTCACAGGCGGCGCACACCACGTGAATGGTGGCCACGTAGCTGACCACGCCGCCAAGAATCATCAGCAGCGCTCCGGCTGCCAGCAAGCCGATGGGCAGGGCCTGCATCAGCGGACCCAGGTCCGGCGGCGTGCCCGGCGACTGCCGGGAAATTTCAGAAAGTCCGGCCACCCATGCCGGGTTGGCCATGGTGGTCACCCCAAGCCACACAAGCACCCCCAGGGCCGGCAACAGCGGCACCGTTCCCACTGCGGTCAACACCAGCATATGGTCGATGAACATCCCGAAGGTGGTGCGAATCACCTGACCCAATGTCATTCGTGAGCGGATCGGCTCCATGACAACCTCCCGGTCCGGGAGGTTATCCTGCAACGGACATCCCCGGGCCACTGTAATTGGCCCGCCACGTCAGCGGGCATCGATGGCCGCAGCCACCTCCCCATTGCGCCATAACCCGCCGGGTCGCTATAACAGGGGCACTCAATTCACCCCTTTCACATTCGCCCCACGGAGGCATCCGGTATGGCACCCTCTCTTTTCGTCCTGTTCGGTGTTTTCCTCAACCTTTTGTTTGCCGTTCCTCCTACATTTGCCGAAGGGCCGGAGCGGGCCCGTGACATGGGCATCATTTTTGAAGGAAAAACAGGTCGTTACAACGCCATCACCGATGTGAACGGGGTCACCGTTGGGCATGCCACGGTGGTATCGGCGGATACGGGGCCCAACGCCGCGCGCACCGGGGTAACCGTGGTGTTTCCGGGCGGCTCCGGCACCGATGAACGGTACCCCGCCGCAACCCATGTGCTGAACGGCAATGGGGAGATGACCGGTACCGTTTGGGTTGCGGAATCGGGCTTTCTGGAGGGACCGGTGGTGCTCACCAACACCCACTCGGTGGGCACCGCCCATCAGGCCCTCATCGCCTGGGGCCAGCGGCGCTTTCCCGGCACCGAGGCCTACAGCCTGCCGGTGGTGGCCGAAACCTGGGACGGCTTTTTAAACGACATCAACGGCTTTCACGTCACCAGCGCCCATGTGGAGGCGGCCATCCAGGCGGCCGCCTCCGGCCCGGTGGCCGAAGGCAACGTGGGGGGCGGCACCGGCATGGTGGCCTACCGGTTCAAGGGCGGGATTGGCACCGCCAGCCGCGTGACGGACGGAACCGGATACACGGTGGGCGTGCTGGTGCAGGCCAATTACGGCCGCCGGGAGGACCTGATCATTTCCGGGGTGCCGGTGGGCAGGATGATCACCGACCGGATGCCGGCGCGGGGCATCGACCGTCAGCGGCGCGAAGGCTCGATCGTCGCCGTGGTGGCCACGGATTCTCCACTGCTCCCGCACCAGTTGCAACGGCTGGCGCGGCGCGTGCCGCTGGCGCTGGGAAAACTGGGCAGCGTGGCCACCAACTCGTCGGGGGATCTGTTCGTGGCCTTTTCCACCGCGCTCCCGGACCTGAAGAAGGGGGTTGAACGGTGGCGCGCCGTTCCCAACGACGCCCTGGACCCGCTGTTCACCGCCGTCATCCAGGCCACCGAGGAGGCGGTGCTGAACGCCATGATCGCGGCGAAAACCATGACCGGGCGCGACGGCAACACGGTATACGCCCTGCCCCACGAGCGGCTGCGGAAACTGCTGAAGCCGTAAGCTTCCCCCTAGCGGCGCGCCCCCAGCACCCATCCCAGCGGCAGGTGCACGCTGCCTTCCGCGTGCAGGCCGAGGCGTCCTTGGCCCCGGTCGGTAAAAGCGACCTGTTCCAGGGCCACCCGGTGCCGTTTCAGGCTGTCGGGCAACGACGCCACCAGCCCCTCCGGGGCCGACTTGCGGATTTCCTTCTCGATCAGGTCGGACAGCAGTTGCTCCAGGTTGAAAATGCGCGTCAGCTTGCCCAGATTGCCGCGTGGCTCGGCGCGGGTGATGCGCACCTCCAGCCGCACCCGCTCGGTGCCCTCGATTACCGGGGTCGCCGCCGCGCCGATGTCCACGGTGCCGCTGAGCAGCAGGCGCGGGGCCTTGCCGAACAGGCATGCCCACTGCTCCAGTTGCATCACCCCGGTCACGCCGAGGCCCCCGTCCAGGGGAACCACGCGCATCTCGCTCAGGGACACCCGCTGGCCACACTCGTCATACTGCTTGGTGCCCCCCAGCGATTCGGTCAACCGCTCCTGCACCGCGCCCATGTCCGCGTCCAGCACCAGGGTGCCGCGCATCCCCTTGCCCTCCGGGGTCACCGTAAGGGTGGGCACAAAGCGCACCGGCACCGGCTTGCCGTCCACCATCACCTGGCCGGACACCGGCTCCATGGGCACCTTTTGGGGGGTGGAGGCAAGGATGCTCGCAGGCCAGACCAGGAGCCCGATCAGGGCTCCCAGCATCAGCGATCGGGTTCGGTGAATCGAAAGGGAACGTTCCATGGGGGCGACTCCAAAAGAAGTCTTATCGGCGAAATCGGCCTGATTCGCAATTCCAGTTTGGCCGCCAGGGGTATTCTCCGGCTGAGCGCTTCCCGCCCCGCGTCAGCTCGCGGCCCGGGGCGGCAATTTCACCTCTCCGGCAATGCCGTCGAAGTCGTACCCAAACATGTCGATGTCCTGCTTGAAGGCCTCGGCCACCTGGTAGACGTGAACAAACACAAATTTGAATGGAAAATCAGCATGGCCAGAAAGTCCTGAAACCGGCACTCCAACACAAGGTGAAATGGATCGGGGTCGCGTCGGGTAACGATACCACGCCCGCTCCACGCAAAAAAACCGGGCTAACGGGGGACTCCCGCCAGGGCCTCCAGCAGGTCCGCCCCCACCCGTTCCACGGAACAGAATTCCCGCACCCGCGCCACGCCCGCTTCGACCATTTTCCGATAGTGATCCGGCTCGTCGATCAGGTGCGCGAATTTTTCCACAAACCCGGCTTCGTCGTCGTACAGGCACCAGGACAGTTCGCCGGTAAATAACTCATCGAACGGCCCCCACCGGTTGCACAGCACCGGCAGGCCTGCCGCCATGGCGTCCACCACCACGTTGGGAAACACGTCCATTTCGGAACAGTAGACCAGCACGTCGGCCTCGCCCATGCGGCGCGGCAAGTCGTTCACGCGGCCGGGAAATTCGATGCGGCCCCGAAAGCGGCTGGCGCGCCACCGGTCGCGGCTCAGGCGGAAATAGCGCCCATCTCCGGCCAATGTCCAGTTCACTTCCGGGCGCGCGGCCATCACCGCCTCCATCAGGCCGTACAGGCGCAGCACCCCTTCGGTTTTGAGGCGGAACATGTACACCGTGGCGGTCAGCGCGCGCACCCCGCGCGCCGGGTCGGGCACGTAACCGGTGCGCACCCTGCCCACCGGCTTGGTGCTGCGCACCACCGCCATGGGGGTGCCTGGGAGCAGCTCTCGCGCCTTTTTTTGCAGATGCTCCGACATGGGCCACACGGCGTCGGCCACCGCCAGGTTGTGGAACCACACCCCGCGGTACCATTCGGCCTTGCCCCTGGTCCACCACCAGCGGGCAGCCACCACCTCGTCATACTCGCGCCAGGCATCGCCGCGCAGGCGCACCACGTAGCGGCACCCCAGCGCCTTGATCCGGTCCACGAACCACGAATCCAGCAGCAACCGGTCGGTAAGCACGATCTTGTGCCTGTGCGGCAGCGCCGCGATGGCGTTCAGGGCGCGGCGGGAAAACAGCTCCCCCACCCCCGGCACGCGCACGGTGATGGCCAGCGCGTGGCCGGGCAGAAAGTAGCGCTCGTAGGGCAGCGTTACCAGCGTGACCGGCAGCGCCTCCAGCGCCGCGCCAATCTCCGCGTAGCGCGGCGAGTGGATATAGATCAGGGCGGTGTCCTGCGGGGTCATGGCCTGTGCCGATCCGGCGGTCATCCGCCCTTCAACCCCCGCATCACCCGCCACAGGAACCGCTGCAGCGGAACCCCGAACAGGGTGTCGACCAGCAGGACATACATCCCCAGCCGTTGAACCGGTGTTTCCAGAAACGCCCGCACCAGATAGCGCGATCCGTTGCGAAAATCCCGGTCGCGGAAATAGTGGTGCGCCACCTCCGACCAGCGGACGGCAAGCGCCTTGCGTTCGGTTCCGTGCCCGTATTTCGCAAAGCGGTCACCATGCTTGGACAGCAGGTGGCGGGTGGAGTTTTCCACGGACTCGCCGGTGGGGTTCCCGTCCCGGTACACCCGGGCCAGCGGCTTGGGGACCAGCACCAGTTCATACCGCTCCGCATAGCGCAGCAGCCAGTCCCAGTCGGTAAAGCGCGGCAGCGCGGTATCGTAATAGCCTACCTCGTCGAACACATCACGCCGAACCAGCAGCGTGGCGCCCGGAAACAAGCCGCACCCCATCAGCAGCAGCTTTTCCAGCGGGCGCGACAGGTGCGGAATCCTGGGGTAGGCCTCGCCGTCCGCCACCAGTTCGATGCCGCAGATGCAGCCGCGCACCGGGTCCGGGGCGCCTTCCAGCACTTCCAGTTGCGCGGCCAGCTTTCCGGGCAGCCATTCGTCGTCGGAATCCAGATAGGCCACATAGCGGCCGCGCGCGGCCCGCACGCCGGTATTCCGCCCCGCGGCCTCCCCGCCGTTGACCTCATGGCGGATCAGGCGCACGCGCGGGTCGTCCACGGACTCCACGGCGGCCACCGTCCCGTCCGTGGACCCATCGTCCACCACGACGATCTCCAGATCAGGCACCGACTGCTCCAGCACGCTGCGGATGGCCCGCACGATGGTTTTCTCCCTGTTGAACGCGGGCATGACCACGCTTACCAGCGGAGTGGCGGAAGGTTCAAACATACATCTTCCCCAATCCGCGCCTGACGGCAGTGCCCAGGTTTCTCAGGAAGGCCAGTGGCCACAGCGGATTGAACCGCAAACCCCGCATCGCATACCCGATCGCCCGGAACAGGCGCAAGGAGCGCAACGCATGGTTGACCGCGTCAGACGCAAACCGGGAATGAGCCTTCTGGAGGACCCGGCGAAAGGACGCGGGGAAACCGGAGCCTTCAAGATACTTTTCCGCCAGACCCATGTCCTCCTCCAACCGGGGAAGGACGCTGCCAGAAGAGCGGTTGATAGAAATGGAGCCTCCGTGCAGCAGGTAGTGGTAAACATCCCCGTCGAGACACGCGTGATTCGGATTCAACAGGGCCGCCCGCAAGAGCAAATCCCGGTCGGACGCGACTGGAAACGATGTGTCAAACCCGCCGACGGTGTCCAGAAAGGCGCGGCGGAAAAAGCGGGCATTGATGACCACCGCCCCCTGGGCCAGCATTTCCGGGGCCATGGCGAGGCGTTCCGCTCCCGCATAACGCAGCAGTTCCTTCTGGTGTGTACCTTGCTGCTCCCACACCACCGCCGCCCCCGACACCATGTCCAGGTTCGGTTGCCGGCTGAGATAATCGGCAACCAGCTTGAACGCACCGGACGCATACCGATCGTCGGTATTCAACAGGCCCACCCATTCTCCGGTGGCGCGCGCAATTCCCTTGTTGATGGCGTCGTACAGCCCGTCGTCCGGTTCGGATACCACCTTCAGATGCGGATATTTCGCCAGCACTTCCAGTGTGCCGTCGGTGGAGCCGCCGTCCATGACGATGTGCTCGAAATTGGGATAATCCTGGGCCAGCAGACTTTCAATAGCCTCGGCCACAAAGTCCCGCCGGTTCAGGCACGGGGTGACGATGCTGATGCGGGGCAGCGAGCCGCTCATGCGCCCGCCCCCAGCCGCCGGCGCACATTCCTGAGTACCCGTCCCGAAAAATAGAACGGCCACCAGGGGTCGCACCGCCAGCCCCTGGCCGCATAGGCGATTGCCCGTGCCGGGTGGCCGTCACGCAGGGCGGCAAACACCCCGTCGGTGGCCGCATGGCCGTGCCAGCGGCGGCAAGCGGCGCGCACCGGTCCCGGAGTGCCGGGTGCGCGCAGGTAGCGGCGCGGGATTTCCAGGTATTCCTCAATCAGCCGCCCCGCCACCGGCGTGCGCAGGGCGAAGGTCAGGGATCCCGCATGACGGCGGTAGCGGTACACGGTTTGATCCACCTGCTCCCCGCGCACCCCGGCCATGTACACGCGCAGCAGGAATTCCCGATCGGCGGCGATGCGGAAATCCGTGTCGTACAGCCCCACCCGCGCATACACCCCGGCGCGGAAAAAGCGCGCGTTGATCATCGGCTCCCCCACCGTCACATGGTGCAGGGTGAGCGGCCCGTAGACGGGACCGGAATATTCCGCCACGGTGCACGCGCCGTCCGGCCCGTCCTCGAATTCCAGTGCGCCGCCCGCCACCATGTCGGCCTGGGGGGATTCGGCAAACGCGCGCGCGATGCACGCAAAGGCGCCGGGCACATACAGGTCGTCGCTGTTCAGGTGGCCTAAAATCTCCCCCGTGGCCATGCGGATGCCCTTGTTGATGGCATCGTACAACCCGTCGTCCGGTTCGGATACCACCTTCAGATGAGGATACTTCGCCAGCACATCCAGGGTACCGTCGGTGGAGCCCCCGTCCACGATAATATGCTCGAAGTGGGGATACTCCTGAGCCAGCACGCTCTCCACCGCCTCAGCAATCATTTCGCGCCGGTTCAGGCAGGGGGTGATGATGGAAATCGTAGGCATGGAAGCTCTCAAATGATCCGGGATATTCCTTCGCAAACAGGTCCTGTATATCGTCGGATTCGTGTGGGCGATGCGGATACGAAAAGCGTCTGGCTACCAGTCGTCTTCCGTATAAAAATGAGCAGATATGCTTCCAGTTTTTTCCCGAATGCGCGCAATTTCCTCGTCAGTCAAACGTTTTTTCCAGGAATGGATCAGGTTGGAACTGTCCCTCCGAATCTCATGCTTCCCCTCGGTTTCCGAAGGATTTTCCGCCGATGTGTGGGCACGTATCACGTTCCGAACCTCGGGAGACAGAGATTCTCCAAGCGCCTGAAATACATCGCTGAAGCCACCCTCCGGATCCCGGGAAATGTCTTCGTGGCGAATAAATATCCAGTCTGGATGTCGATCGCGGTACCCGCGAATGGTCTCATGAATCAGATTCCACAGCAGGCAACCTTGGTCCACTATATTCATGTCCTGCGCAGCAAACTGCTCCAATTCACCCTTGAATTCACCTGCCATATCGCGCATGAACAAAGGCTGCCGGGTAAAATGGTCGAACGGGTGGGGCCATTCCGCCTTCTTCAGGCTGGAAACAAACGCCGCTGGATGCCGGATCATGGCGACAACCTGCATGTTGAACCGGCGCGCCAGCCATTCCGCTGAAAAAATGGCGATCGGATCCTTTAGCAGCGGGCGGCGTCTCTCTCTTTTAAATAAACGGAACTCACGCCATTCCCAAAGTATTTTCATCATTTGCTTTGGACCCAGGCGTGGCGCCTGTCGCAGCCTTTCCATCGTGGAAAACGAAAACGTAACCGTGTCACAAAGCGCTTCATCAACCATTTCCGCATTGTCATCACAAATATAGGTGAACCAAAGCGGAACATCGGCCCGGAACTGACCTCGGGAGTGGTTCACGTTAAACGGTTCGTGGATATACCCGAAGCGTGGGGATGCACAAAGCATCCGGCCCACCCAGGTGGTTCCCGAACGATGTGATCCGGTTACCAGTACCGGTGAGTTTGTCCTGCCAGCGTTCACTCCACATTCTCCTTACCCATTGGGAACTCCGGTTTCGGCTCCCGAGCGCTTCCCAAAGACCTTTCGAAACTGAGCAATGTCCTGAAAAGCAGGCGAAAGGGCCCTCAATTCCTCTTCCGGCAACTCCCACCAGCGGCTCTCCAGAAGAAAGCGGATATCGTCTTCCTCAAACCGGTATCGAATCAGCCGTGCCGGGTTGCCACCCACGATGGCGTACGGCGGCACATCCTTGGTAACCACTGCCCCGGCGGCCACCACGGCGCCTGTGCCAATGGTTACGCCACCGGGAATTATTGCCCGGTTGCCAATCCACACGTCGTGGCCGATCTCGGTGGGCAGCGGATCTTCGTCAAACCCCGGCCGGGTCACAAACGAGCAGCGGCAACCCGAGTTGTCCACCGAAAAAAAAGCCGGATAGGTGGACACGAAATCCCGCGCCGGGTGGCGGAACATGCCGATCTGCACCTCCTGCCCGATGGAGCAGAAGCGGCCCGCCCGCACATTGACCAGAATGGCCCCCTGCGCGGCATACGAAAAATCCCCCAACCCGCTCCGAACCAGCCTGCTACGGTCGTGCGCCACCGAATGCCGCCCCAGGGTGCTCTCGATCACCCGCGCCCCGGCGGCCACCCGCACATTGCGCTCGGGCGTCGTCTGCCACATTTCCCTTCCGGTCAGCAGTCCCACGCCGCGACGCAGAATCCGCAACAGTCTCCGTATCATGGCGTCCTCCCCATTATTTCGGGTCTCCGGCAATGCTCCGCCACAGTTTGCGAAACACGACCCGGATGACAAACCTGATGGCCGTGCGCGGCATGTATTTCGCGCAGAATTCCTCGAACAGAAGGTGGTCGGACGGCGGTTTAAGGTTCGCGTCCCGCCGACACAGGATCAGGTCCTCCCCCTCAATCCCGTAGATGACGTTGGCAACCTCCGGTTTCATGCGCAACCCGAAACCCATCCGAGCAGTATTGCTCCTGCGTGTGGTCAGAACATATTCGGCGGCCACCTTGGAGAGGTCTTTCGAACCGTGCACGTCCACCGCATAGTCGTATCCCCGCAACCGGCCGGTGAGACGATTCAGCCGATCCGGGAGGATCTCGAAATGGGCGTCATACACCGCCACCGCCGAATCCAGTGACTGAAACCGGAAAGGTGTTCCCTCCCGGGCCAGCGGCACCTGAAACATCAGGGTGGTCGACAGAAAGTGGGTCCCCGGTTCTCCTGTGTTGGTGGTCAGGCTTACTCGCGGAAAGACAAAATACCGGTCGCTCTCCACCATGTATTTGATAAAGCGCTTCAGCCACGAGCTGTCCGGCCAAGCGATGACCGAATCGGGCAACGGGTCGTCCTTGGATACCCCTTTTCCATCCCCATACCATTGCCGGAATGCGCTCCATTGGGTAGCGCTCCACGCCTGCCCCCAGGAGGAGGCAAACTGGATGAAAAACACGTCGCCCAGGTCGGGGACGGGGGAGAACGGCCTTGCCAGATAGGGAACCAGCGTGTGGCAATACAGCGAAATCCCGGCGATGCGCGGGTCGTCACGGTAACTGTCCTGGGCATCCATCGTGTACCGGTAAAACGCGGGGGACACCAGCAGGTCATCCTCCAGGACGATAACCCCGCCGTACTCCAGGGACAGGTCCCCACACGCGAGAATGTGCTCCCGCAGCCCCAGATTTTCCGGGTGTTCAATAATCCGTTTGGGGCCAAACCGCCAGTCAAACGCCCGTGCGGCCGTCGCCACCGCATCGGTATCGCTCTTGTCGATGCTGATGACCAGGGTCACCGGCTCCTCCGGATAGGCTGCCTGCGCCAGGGTACCCAGCAACCGGACGAGGGCGTCGGGGCGGTTATAGGCGGCCACCACAATGGCCGGGATTTTTCCGCTGTTCACGGTTTGTTGGTCGGTCACGCGGCGCTCCCCCGGCGGCTGTGAATGGCTTGAATCCTCATGTCGATTACCGGCCGATCAACATGGCAAGACGACCCACATAGTCCATCAATGGAGCGACTTCTTCGACCTGATACTGCTGCCAGTACGGATACCTTTCCCGATCTCTGAACCACACCTTGATCATGCCCTTGAAAACCAGTCTTCCTGCAGTCAGGAAAAACCGCCCAACCCAGTCTCGCCAACGCCAACCGTAATCTCCAAACAATACGTAACCTGACTTCCCGATCAGGTAACGAACCCTGAAATAATGGGGAACGGTCATTTTTCGGGGAGGCGCCAGGTGTTCCACCATCAATTCCGGATGGTAATACGCCTTTAACCCCGGTTTATATTCCCTGGCGTGGCGAATCAACAAGGTCTCCTCTCCAAACGCAAACGCATCCCCTTTTGGCCCGACCTCCGTATCAAACCCACCCAATTTATCAAGCAGGTCCTTCTGAAAAAACAGATTGGAGCCAGAAATATATTGTCTGTCATTCAGCCACCCCGGGGTATCCAGAACGCGGCGGATTTCATATTGGTCCTTAAACCACACAGGTCTGTTGGTCAGGTAAAACGGGTAGATCGATCCACCGAAAATATCCGGCTCATGCTCGCGGATGATCTCAATCGCACGGCTGATCCAGTCGGGCATGGCACGGGCATCGTCATCCATGAACGCCACATAGGCGGCGCGCGCTTCGCGCCACCCTGCATTTCGGGCCACGCTGGCTCCCGGAACCGGCTCATCGATCACTTTGAAAAAAGGGTATTTAGCTGCATATTCCGCAGCAATTTCCGCAGTGTTATCGGTGCAATTGTTATTGACGATGATGACTTCATACTGGCCTTCGCATCCAACCTGCCGCACCAGCGAGTTAAAACAGCCGTCCAGAAGGTCCGCTCGATTATAGGTGGCCACCACCACGCTGATGATCGGGGTTCCACTCATTGGTTCCACAACTCCCTCTCAATCCATTTTCCCAGCCGGGCACGAACCAGAGGAAACAGTCGGAATCCGGCCATGGAATCCAGAACCCCCGCAACGCTGGCCGGAGTACGGAAGGAGAAGAGGTCCAGTTTCATTGCCTTCAGAAAGTGGCTACGGGCTTCTGATATCTCACCCCCGGAATAAAGCTGTTCCGCACCGTGATAGTTGTGCCATGAGCGGATCCGACTCTCCTGACGCAACACCCTCTGATCCCGGCACTGCCGAAAAAACCGTTCCAGAATCACCTCCCGTTCGCGCACAAACGGTATCCGGCTGCCACCGGTTTTGCTTTCATCATGCAGACGAAACATCGCCAGGGGTTCATGCAGATACGCAAAATTAAAGGACAGGCTCGCCCGGTACCAGAAATCCACGTCCATCACGTAGTGAAGCGCCGGATCAAACGATTCCAGGGCATCCAAAACTCTGCGTCGGATAAACACGGTGGGTTGAAAGATAAAATTGCGGCACAATTGAACGGCCACATTAAATGGTCGGCTCTTCCACACCTGCTTTCGGCGCCCTTCTGCATCGATTACCGTCAAATCCGAATAAACCAGGTCCACTTCAGGGTGCTGCTCAAAATATTCCGCCACGCGCCAGAACGCGCCCGGCTCGTACAGGTCGTCCGAGTTCAGGTAGGCGACGATATCGCCGGTGCTCCTGCGCAACCCCTTGTTGATGGCGTCGGTCTGCCCGTTGTCCGGTTCGCTCACCCACCAGGCCAGCCGGTCCGCGTATTTTTCGATGACGTCGACGCTGTTGTCGGTGGAGCCGCCGTCCACCACCATGTATTCCAGATTCGGATAATCCTGATCCAGCACCGAACGGATGGTTGCGTCCAGAAATTGTCCCTGGTTGAAGGACGGGGTGACGACGGAGATGCGGGGCATTTCAATCATGCGGCGCTAGGAGAACAGGGAGTCGTAGTCGACCCGTTCAAACACATCCAGAAAACCGCCCTTGGTGGCGTTGTAAATACGAATTCCGTGCCGTTCGGCATAGGTCCTTTGCCGGCGGTACCCTTCCCACATTCTGACCACGGCACTGGCCAGTTTGTCGTAGGGCCAGTCACCAACACCCGTATCTCCCGGTTGGGGGGGGAAGAAGTGCCGGTACCCTTCCTGGCCATATTTCAACCAATCATGGTCCATGCCGATCAGATAGATTTCACTGGCCCCCATGTACATCGCCAACTGGATGCACATGACCGGCGTGGTTTGACACGAAGGCAGTGGACGGGTCAAGTCGAGTTCGAACCCTTCCACGGTGGGATCCACGTCCCCTCGCTGGTACAGATAACGCAGATCCTTACCCGCAAACACGCCGCTTTCTTCCAGCGCCTGCCGGGCCTGCACCGGAACAAAATAGCTCTTTGCCCGCACCCGCTCGGATACACCGGAAACAAACTCCTGCACCCAGGGGTCGGACGCAATCTCCTTGATTTTCGGGTCCACCCCCACCCAATAGGTCGGGCTCCACCTGTCCAGCAGGGGTGAACGGTGGAACAGGTTGACCACAAAGGTGACTTCACCAAAAATGCGGGTCAGGTCGAGTTCGTTCAAGGAGGGTCCGTTGCCCAGAATAAAACAGCGCCGACCGTCCAGCGCCCCTTTGAGGTCGGCGTTGCGGCTCAGGGCTTTCCTTCCGCTGTCGCCAACCTCCTGGAGCCTCACTTCCTCCAGACGTTTCCGCTCCTGCGCTTGCAGCTTCCGATGGTGGGCCTCGACCAGGCCATGGGGCGTGATCCACCGGGCCATTCGGCGCATCGTTTGGGATATCCCTTTCATTCAATCAGATCCCAGGATGCGGGGGTGCCGCGCCGAACACTACGGGTCACCCGCTTTCCCATCAATGTGCCAATGAACTTGGGGGGTAATCCATGTCCCGGTCGAATGGCACGCAGGTTTTCCCCGGAAAAAGCCTCTCCCGCCTCCATATCCTTCACCACATAGAGAGAGCGTCGAAACCGGATGGAGGCCCGTTCTTTTTCGGTGGGGCCGTACGAAATGCTGCCCAATGCCTGCCAGGCCCGCTCACTTTCGACCACCAGCGCCTTCAGTTCACCCGGTTCCAGCGAAAAAGCGGAATCCACCCCGCCATCGGCCCGCGCCAGGGTGAAGTGCTTTTCAAGGAGCGTGGCCCCCAACGCCACGCTGGCCACCGCCACCCCAACGCCCATCGTGTGGTCCGACAGCCCCACCTGACAACCAAATAACTCCCGCATGTGGGGTATGGTGAGGATGTTGGTGTTTTCCGGGGTGGCCGGATAGCTGCTGGTGCATTTGAGCAGAATCAGGTCCCCGCAACCGGCCTCCCGCGCGGCGGTGACTGCTTCGTCCAGCTCGGCCACGGTGGCCATGCCGGTGGAGATGATCATCGGCTTTCCAGTGGCGGCCACCTTGCGGATCAAAGGCAGGTCGATATTCTCGAACGATGCGATCTTGTAAGCGGGAACGCCCAGTTCCTCCAGAAAATCCACGGCGGTTGCGTCGAACGGGGAACTGAACGCCACCAGCCCGCGCTCCTTGCACCGGTCCAGAATCGGCCGGTGCCATTCCCAGGGGGTATGTGCCTTCTGGTACAGGGCATACAGATTTTCTCCATGCCACAGGCTGGAGGGGTCATCGATGGCAAACTCCCCCTCCTTCAGGTCCAGGGTCATTGTGTCCGCGGTATAGGTCTGAAGCTTGAGCCCGTGCGCGCCCGCATCGGCGGCCGCATCGACAATCTCCAGCGCCCGCTCGAGGGACTGATTGTGGTTGCCGGACATCTCGGCAAGGACGAAGGGCGGATGAGCCGGCCCAACCGAAACCCCACCAACGGAGATGACTGTACTGTCTTTTTCCACCATTTCTCCTCTCACGCTCCGGATCGGGCTGGCACCACATGACGCATCAGACAAAACGCTTCGGCAGCACCCGTGCCCACACTCGCTCCGCGCCAACGGGCCAAGTGTTCCACCGCTTCCCTGGAGCGAGCGTGTGGCCACGGTCTCATTTCCTCCTGGTAGCAATCCAGAGCCGCCAGCTTGATGGCCCCGCACGACGATACAACGTCAGCGAGAACCAGCGGAAAATCGGTAGCCACCACGTATGCCTGCTCGTCAGGCATCGTCTTTCGCTTTCCGCGGATGCTTAGCCCGCGGTTTCCGCAACAGGGTTTTGAACCCACAGCCCGTCTTTCCCCAACAGATATCCTTCACGTTCAAACAACATTCTGGAGCCCGTATTCTGATCCAGAATCTCCGCCTTGATCTCGGCGTACGGGACCAGTCTCCTGGCACACCGGATTGCTGCGCCTCCCACCCCCTGCCGCTGATGGTCCGGAGCTACAAGAAGGGAAACCTCGTACACGTCTCGGTTTTCTTCCCCCTCCAGGCTGTCGAGCCTTAATACCCCTGCTGGCTGCCGCTTATGTATCACAATATTCAGCAGGCACGACGGATCACTCAATCGAGACTTAAACCAGGACACATGCTCATCAAAAGACGGTACGCTCGGATTCCGGCAATGCGTCCGCATTCCCGGAGTGGACTGCCATTCAAATACCCGCTGAATATCCTCCGTTCGGGCCGGGCGCACCCACACCGGATTTTTATCGGTCGCGAACTCCGGAACCAGCCGCTGTCCCACACGCCCCGTCCCCAATCCGTCACACATCCTGGCCGCTTCCAGGGACATTCGGGTCAAGCGTTCTGGATCTTCCGCAAGGTTCCTCAGTGAAGTCGCGATATGTTCCGGGTCCACACTCCGAAAATTCCCCAGGTTAACGGCTGCACCGGCGCGTTCCATGATGCCGGCGACCAGCATCTGGTTCTCTGCAATCACCAAAGTCATCGAAGGGAGCCCCATACAGCAACGTTCCCAGGAAGTGGTGCCAGCCGCCCCGATCCCGATGTCCGCGTGTGCCATCAACTCGGGTATGTTGCCCGGGCTCACATGTACGGCAACGTCCAGCGACGATTCCTCACACCAGTGTCGCACCACTTCCAGATGCGGTGCGCCATGCGCCAGAATGACATCCACGGTCCATTGAAATCCGCTTAAGGCGATCGCCTCGAGCACGGTTTTCGTCACGTTATCCGGATCCAAAGCCCCCATGCCCACCAAGATGCGCGCAACGCCTTTACGTGATCGACGTCGGGCCAACGAAGTCGTCCGCACCTGATTGAACTCCGGCCGCAACAGTGCATACGCGCTACCGGTCATCGTATGGGCGGATGGCGCCAAGGCCTGATAATCCCCCGGCAGACGCCCAAAGGTCTGATCCAGAAGCAAATCGCAATCGTGGTGCCGATCCGCCAGATCATCAATCACCATGATTCGCTCCACATGAGGACGCAAGACCCTCTCCCAATTGGCATCGATCGCGTAATGGTCCACGATCAGCCAGTCCGGACGCACTGCCATTTCCCGGATAGCCCCCACCGTCTGCTCCGCGTCCATGGCCACGGAAGCACCCAGCCAGTGCGCATGCCCCTCCTGCCGGGCTTCCTCCTGGAAACCGTCGATTCCGGGCAGGCGGGAGACCGGATAGCTCCGTTCCCGCTCGACCCAATCACACAGGTTTCCCGGGTGTTCACGGAATATAAAATGAACCTGGTGCCCCTCCTCCCGAAGCCGGTCAGCCAGGGCCAGGCAGCGCATGACGTGGCCGGTACCAATCATCAGGGCGGCATCTGTGCGGAACACGAATTTCATGCCTGCAACAAACGTCCTCTGTTCATCATTGTTCTAACTCCTGAATAGAGAGTGGATGTTTGCTCCAGCAAGGCACTCCCCTTGTGGTGCCCTTTAAACGTGTTTTTGTCCCACATGGGCATTGATTTCCAACAGGGACGGACGGCTTCCAACCAGCCGCAATACGTCCGCATAGCCAAACCGCGGGTTATCCGGCCACAGGGCCGCATAAACTTCCCGTATCAGGCGCAGGTCGTCCGGCTCGTCCACCGTCCAGCGCAGGTGGCTATGATCCTCCGAATCCACCAGGTGCCCCTGCGGAAAGCGCTCCGGGCGGCGCCAGATGAACGGGGTCACGTGTTCCCGCTCCCCCGGCTCCACGGCCTCCCGGCTGGCGGCTTCCAGCGCGTCCCGGCTGAACACCTCCACATCCAGCCCGCGTGGAAACGTCCGCTGGTGACAGTTGGACACATAGGCCACCGCCGGGGCAGCAGCCGCATACGCCTCCACACACCGATCGATCACCTGGGGATCGATCAACGGACAATCGGACGTGATCCGAACCACCACGCCAGCTTTCGCCGCCTGCGCGGCTCCCTGATACCTGGCCAGCACATCGTCCGTGCTGCCGCGCCATACCGAAACGCCCAATTGTTCGCACAGGGCCAGGATAGGTGCTTCCGTTCCATCGTCGGTGGTGGCGATCCACACCTGTTTCAAGCGGGAGGCGCGTCGCACCCGTTCCAGCACGTGCCACAGCAGCGGTTTTCCCTGCAGGTCCATCATCACCTTGCCGGGCAGCCGCGTGGAGGTCATGCGCGCCTGAATGATGGCGACCACTTCAGACACCCGCCACCTCCCGCACCGCATCGGCCACCCGGTCCACATCCGTATCCGTCATGTCCGGATACATCGGGATACTCAGCGCCTGCGCGTAATATGCCTCGGCGGCGGGGAACATTCCGGGGCCAGTGCCGAACTGCTTGCGGTAGTAAGGCTGCAGGTGCACGGGAATGTAGTGGACCTGGGTGCCGATACCGCGTTCCCGCAACTGCCGCATCATCTGGCTGCGGGTAACCCCCAGGCGGTCAAAATCAATTTGCAGAACAAACAGGTGGTACGACCCCTCGAACCCCTCCGGCTCGGTGAGCATCCCGATGTGAGGAACGGAGCGGAACGCGTCCCGGTAACGTTGGGCGATTTCCCGCCTGCGGGCCACAAACCCGGACAGTTTTTTCAACTGGGTCACACCGAGTGCGCACTGGAGGTCGGTAATGCGAAAGTTGTACCCCAACTCCTGCATCTCGTAATACCACGGAGCCACTTCACCGCTCTGGAAGGCCGCCTCCCGGTCGGTAAACCGCTCCGGATCCCGCACCATGCCGTGGTTGCGAAACATGCGCAGCCGATCCACCAGACGGTCGTCGTTGGTGGTCACCATGCCCCCCTCACCGGTGGTTATGTGCTTTACCGGATGAAAGGAGAACACCGTCATGTCCGAGTGGCGGCAGGAACCGGCTGTCACCCATTTGCCCCCCTCGTCCCGATAGCGGGCGCCGATGGCGTGACAGGCGTCCTCCACGATGACCGCATCCGCCGCTCGGGCCACCTGTTCGATGGCGGGCATGGGGCACGGGGTTCCGCCAAAGTGCACCGGAATGACCGCTACGCGGCCCCCGGAATGCATGGCCAGTTGCTCTTGCAGGGCGTTGGCCGACATGTTGGCGGTCGCCGGATCGATATCGGCAAAGCGCACGGCGGCCCCCACATAGCGGGCACAATTGGCGCTGGCCAGGAAGGTATTGGGCGAGGTGATCACCGTGTCCCCATCGCCCAACCCGGCGGCCAGCATGGCCAGATGCAGCGCGGCGGTGCCATTGTTGCAGGCCACTGCGTGGCGAACCCCGCAATACTCGGCCACCGCGGATTCAAATTGTGTAACCGACGGCCCCTGGGTCAACCAGTCGGAGCGCAGCACCTCTACGACGGCGGCGATGTCGTCGTCATCAATGTGTTGGCGTCCATATGGAAGAAATCCATCGGCGCTCACAAAAACTCCCCGGCCATGGCCTTCAGTTGATCCTCCGTCAGCCACTGGGTGTTGTTGTCACTGCTGTAATGGAACCCCTCGGCACACGGAACCCCGCCCTTTTCAACATGCGGTTCCGCGTTCCACCACGGGAAGGCCGGCTGGATGACAAAATGATCCTTAAATTCCAGGGTCATCCGCGCATCGTCCTCGGGAACCATTACCTCGTGCAGTTTTTCTCCCGGGCGGATTCCGACAAAATCATAGGTACACTCCGGGGCAACCGCCCGCGCCAGATCCATGATGTTCATGCTGGGGATCTTGGGCACGAAGATTTCCCCGCCGTGCATGCGACGCAGGCTGTCGAGCACGAACTTGACCCCCTGCTCCAGGGTGATCCAGAAGCGGGTCATGCGCTCGTCGGTAATGGGCAGGCGGCCGGTTTCGCGCATTTTGACAAAGAACGGGATCACGCTTCCCCGGCTGCCCACCACGTTTCCATACCGCACCACCGCAAACCGGGTTCCGTCCCTTCCCGCATAGGCATTGCCGGAAACAAACAGCTTGTCGGAACAGAGCTTGGTGGCACCGTACAGGTTGATCGGGTTGGCCGCCTTGTCGGTGGAAAGCGCCACCACCTGCTGCACGCCGCAGTCGATGGACGCATCGATTATGTTCTGCGCGCCAATGACATTGGTCAGGACCGCCTCAAACGGGTTGTACTCCGCCGCCGGAACCTGTTTCAGCGCGGCGGCATGCACCACCACGTCCACCCCCTTGAAGGCCCGTGAAAGACGGGCCTTGTCCCGCACATCACCGATAAAAAACCGGATACGCGGGTCGGGAAAGGACTGAGCCATCTCGAACTGCTTGAGTTCATCGCGACTGAAAACGATCACCTTGCGAGGCGATTCCTGATCCAGAACGGTACGGATGAACCGTTTTCCGAATGATCCGGTCCCGCCGGTAACCAGAATCGTCTTTCCTTCCAGAACGCCCATGCTGATTCCCTCTGCTCGCCTAATGGTTTCCTTGCCGTTGCAGGGACCACTCCAGGTCCGCTGCCATGGGGCCAGGGCGCTGTGCGCAATATGATTTCTTACTGGTATCGAAAGAATACTCGGACACCACGAACCGAAGGGCCTCCGGCCTGCTGTCCACCCCACCCATATTCAAAATGCCGATGCTCAGGGCCACGTCGTAATTTCCGGCCTTCAACGGGCCGGGAAGCTGCACCGTGGCCTGGTAGGTCCCCGGTTCCCGTGCATGAAGCAGTTCCGGGGCGCGGTCGGTATCAAACGACACAAACAGCAACTCCGTGTTCCGGTAGACCACCAGATTGAGGGCGGCGCCCTCAATCGGTTCGCGAAGGGTGTAGGTGACCGTAAGCATAATCGGATCAAACACGTCGAAACGTCCACACGGCTCCCCGTTTCGATCATGCAGCGAGGCTTCGAGCAACTGGCCGCGTTTTTCGGGATCGATGTCGAAACGGGTGTGGGCAAGCACCTCGTTTTCCGAGAGCATGGTGGTGTAATCCTCCAGCACCGCACCCACCTCGCCGGAGGTTACCACCCGCCCCTCCGACAACAAGACCGCCCGCTTGCACAGGGTCTGAACCATTCCCAGGTTATGGCTTACGAACAGCACGGTACGGCCCGCCGAGGCCACGTCGCCCATGCGCCCGATGCACTTGCGCTGAAAGGCGCTATCCCCCACCGCCAGCACTTCGTCCACCACCAGAATTTCCGGCTCCAGATGGGCGGCGACGGCAAACGCCAGCCGTACATACATGCCCGAGCTGTAGTGCTTGACCGCCGTGTCGATGAATTTTTCCACTTCGGAAAAGGCGACGATCTCATCGAATTTCGCCTTGATCTCGGCACGGCTCATGCCCAGAATCGCGCCATTCATAAAGACATTTTCCCGGCCGCTCAGTTCCGGATGAAACCCGGTCCCCACCTCCAGCAGGCTGGCCACCCGCCCCTTAAGGCGAATCTGGCCCTCCGTTGGGGGGGTAATGCGCGAGAGAATCTTCAACAGGGTGCTCTTGCCCGCGCCGTTGCGCCCGATGATGCCCACCACTTCGCCTTCGGCCACATCAAACGAGACGTCCTTCAACGCCCAGAAATGGTCCGAATCCGTATCCGTGGCGCGCTGGCCCCCGGAGAACATGCGGCGCGCCTTATGCACCCACATATCCCACAACTTGTCGTGGCGTTCCACACCCAACTGATAACGTTTGCTGATGCCTTCAACGTGAATCATGGTCCGCTACTACACCAGATCCGCATAGGTGGCTTCCATGCGCCGGAACATGTACGCACCCAGCACCAGGAAAAACAGGGAAATCCCCACCGACCCGTACAGCGCCGGGTTGGGTGGCGTAACCGTCGAAAACATGCTCCAGCGGGTCAGTTCGATCACCCCCACCACCGGGTTTAACCCGTACAGCCACTGCCATTTTTCCGGGATCATCGACAGTGGATAAATGACTGGTGAGGCAAACATTCCCACCCGAACGATAAACGGCACCAGTTGCCCCACGTCCCGGTATTTGATGTTCAGCGCGGAAAAGCACAGCCCAACCCCCAGCGCCGAGACCCAAGCCCACACCAAGCCCAACGGCACCGCCCACAGGGCGTGCCAACTGGGCACCATGCCCTTCAACAGAGTGGCCGCCAGCAACACCAGTATCGCCACCAGCGCATCCACCAGTGGCACCGCGGTGGCGGCCAGGGGCGTAATCACCCGTGGAAAATAGACCTTGGTCAGTAGCGCCCGCTGACTCACGAGCGAGTTGGAGACATCCGCTAACGCCGAGGCGAAGAAGGTCCAGGGAATTATCCCGGCCAGGAAAAACAGCGGGTAGGGGATGTCTCCCGATGGCATGCGCGCCCAGATGCCAAAGATGATCGAGAAGATGACCGCCATCAGAACCGGGTTCAGCACCGCCCACATCAGCCCCAGCGCGGTCTGCTTGTAGCGCACCGACACGTCGCGCCACACCAGTTGCAGCAGCAGTTCACGGAACGACCACAATTCCGAAAAGCGGAACGGGTGGACTCCGGTGGCCGGGGAGATGACCGTTTCAGTGTCGGCTCTGGAGGTCATCCCCGCACCGTGCCCTTCTCCCGCTCCGCGTGAAAATCCGCCACCGACTGGCGCACGCCGTCTTCCAGGCCGATGGTTGGCGTCCAGCCCAGCGCGGTGAGCCTGGACGTATCCAGCAGCTTGCGCGGGGTGCCGTCGGGTTTCGTCGCATCCCACACGATGTCGCCGGTAAAACCGGTGAGCTTTTGCACCAGCTCCGCCAGTTCACGGATAGAGATGTCCTTGCCCCATCCGGCGTTGATGAGCGGCATGGCGTCCTTGTCCGCATGCACCCGATCGGCCAGATACAGGCAGGCGTCGGCCAGGTCGTCCACGTGCAGAAACTCGCGGCGCGGGGTGCCGGATCCCCACAGGGTGACGGTAGCGTCGCCCCGCTCGGCAGCTTCGGTGAACTTGCGGATCATGGCCGGCAGCACGTGGGAGCCGTTCAGGTCGTAGTTGTCGCCAGGGCCGTACAGGTTGGTGGGCATCACCGCGATGTAGTCGGTGCCGTATTGCCGGTTATAGGCCTCGCACATGGAGATTCCGGCAATCTTGGCCACCGCGTAGGGGGCGTTGGTGGGCTCCAGCGGGCCGGTCAGGAGGTGGTCCTCCTTCATGGGCTGGGGGCACTCGCGGGGGTAGATGCAGGAGGAGCCGAGAAAGACCAGCCGCTGCACCCCGGACTTCCACGCCTGATGAATCACGTTGTCCTGAATGGCCAGATTGTCGCGGATGAACTCCGCGGGAAAGGTGTTGTTGGCCAGGATTCCGCCCACTTTGGCGGCGGCCAGAAACACCACCTGGGGCCGTTCGGCGGAAAAGAAGTCCGCCACGTCGGCCTGACAGGTCAGGTCCAGTTCGGCGCGGGTGCGGGTGATGATGGATTCAAAGCCCGCCGCCGCAAGGCGCCGCACCAGCGCGGCACCCACCATGCCGCGATGGCCCGCCACGAACACGCGGGCCGTTTTGGCCAGTTCGCTCATTCGTGATGGACCCGCGTATCAATGGTGTGCCCGGCTTTTTTGAGGGTGTTCTCCCGCTCGGCCAGATCCAGATCGTGATCCACCATCATCGCCACCAGCCCGTCGATGTCCACCTTCGGGTCCCACCCCAGCACCTTTTTGCTCTTGGTGGGGTCGCCCAGCAGCAGTTCCACCTCGGCGGGACGGAAGTAGCGGGGATCGATCTCCACGAACTGCTCCCAATCCAGTTCCAGCCGCCCGAATACCTTCTGCACGAATTCGCGCACCGAGTAGGTCTTGCCGGTGGCGATCACAAAATCGTCCGGGGTGTCCTGTTGCAGCATGCGCCACATGGCTTCCACATAATCGCCCGCAAAACCCCAGTCGCGCTTGGCGTCCATGTTGCCCAGATACAGCTTGTCCTGAAGCCCCAGCTTGATGCGGGTGGCGGCGCGGGTGATCTTGCGGGTCACAAAGGTTTCGCCGCGGCGGGGGGACTCGTGGTTGAACAGGATGCCGTTGGTGGCAAACATGTCGTAGGCCTCCCGGTGGTTCACCGTCTGCCAGTAGCCGAATACCTTGGCCACCGCATAGGGGCTGCGCGGGTGGAACGGGGTGCTTTCGGTCTGCGGGGTTTCACGCACCTTGCCATACATCTCGGAGGAGCAGGCCTGATAAAAGCGCACCTCGTGCCCGGTGCGGTCCCGGTAGTCCCGCAGGGCCTCCAGCAGGCGCAGGGTGCCCACCGCCACCACGTCGGCGGTATACACCGCTTCGTCGAAGGACACCTTCACGTGGGACTGGGCGCCCAGGTTGTATACCTCGTCCGGCTTCACCTGCTCCACGATGTGACGCAGGTTGGCACCGTCGGCCAGATCACCGTAATGCAGAAACAGGCGCGCCCCCTTCTGGTGCGGATCCTGATAGATATGATCGATGCGCTGGGTATTGAAGGTGGAGGCGCGGCGGATGATCCCGTGCACCTCGTACCCCTTGTCCAGCAGCAACTCGGCCAGATACGAGCCGTCCTGTCCGGTAATTCCGGTAATCAGTGCAACCTTGCGTTCACTCGACACGATGTCCTCCACACGCGACAATCCACCGGTAATGCTCCGGCGCCCAACGCCGAATATTCCTCATCGGAAGGTCAGACGCATCCGTTCACACATTCGACACGCCCGAATCATTGTTCACCATGTGAACATAGTGCGAATTCGTGCTCCTGTCAACTCCCGCAAACGCCGGGAAGCGGGTGGTTGGGGCGTGCGGAAGAGAGCGGGCCGAGGCACGGGGTTAAGGGCCGTGCGGCCCTGCGGGCGGCGCCGGGGACAGACAGCGGGAAGCGGCGGTGAAGGGGAACAAATGCGTCCGGGGACGCGGATCAATCCCTGTGGATCAATTCCTTTTTGCGCAGGTAATCGGTGAGCTGCTGCACACACTCCTCCGGAGAAAAGCGGTCGGTGTCGAGCACCACGTCCGGGTTGAGGGGTTCCTCATAGGGATCGGAGATGCCGGTGAAGTGGGCGATCTTGCCCGCCCGAACCTTTTTATAGATGCCCTTGGGGTCGCGGGATTCGCACACTTCGATGGGGCACTTGACGTACACCTCGTGAAAGTCGTCGGCGCCGATGGTCTGGCGGGCCAGATCCCGGTCCGAGCGGTAGGGGCTGATGAACGCGGTGAACACCACGATGCCCGCGTCGCAAAACAGCTTGGCCACCTCCGACACACGGCGCAGGTTTTCGGTACGCGCCTCGGCGGTAAAGCCCAGGTCCCGGTTCAGCCCGTGACGCACGTTGTCACCGTCCAGCACGTACACCCGCACCCGACTCTCAAACAGGGTCTTGTCCATGGCGTGGGCCAGCGTGCTTTTGCCGGAGGCCGAGTAGCCGGTCATCCATACCACGCCGCTTTTGTGGCCGTTGAAGCGGTTGCGGTCGGCGCGGTTGATGAGTCCTTCGTGCCAGGTCAGGTTGCGGTCGTCTTGTGACATGATGCCGGGATATCTGAGGTTAACAACAACAAAAAAAACGGGGATTCCGGACATTCACGGACACCCCGCCGCCCCACCCACCCCACCGAACGTTAGTGGAGCGGCAAAAAAGTGTCAACTACAGGCCGGCCGTGTCGGGTACCCTGTTCGGCTGCGAGATCGTACCACGATGCCAACCCACTCCCCCACCCCTTTCGACGCCGCCGTAGTCGGCGCCGGTCCCGCCGGATGCATGGCGGCGCGGCATCTGGCGGCGGCGGGGCTGAAGGTGGCGCTGATCGAACGGCAGCCCCTGCCACGCTATAAAACCTGCGGCGGCGGGCTGGTGGGGCGCGCCGTGCGCCTGCTGCCGGAGTCCGCCCTGAGGGCGGTGGAGTCCGATTGCCACCGGGCCGCGCTGCACTTGGCCGGTTCCGATCTGGCGTTTACCGCCGAACGCGCCCATCCCATCGTGCGCATGACCATGCGCGCCAACCTGGACGCCGCCCTGGCCGGGTGGGCGGTGGCCGCCGGAGCCACCCTGATGGATGCGACGCCGGTGACCGGCGTGGTGCCCGGCCCCGGCGGCGTCACCCTGCACACCGCGAGCGGTGCATTGACGGCCCCGGTGGTGATTGCCGCCGATGGCGCCGGGGGGCTGCTGTCGCGCACGGTACGCACCGCCCCCGCCCGCATGGGGCCCGCCGTGGAATGGGAAATCCACGTGCCCGATGCCGACCTGGGCCGCTTTCAGGACATCGCCCGCTTCGACGTGGGGATTGTGCCTCACGGCTATGGCTGGGTATTCCCCAAGGGCGACCACCTGTCGGTGGGGGTGTTCACCGGGCGGGCGGGGCGCATGAACCTGCACCGGGCCACCACGGACTATCTGAACCGGATCGGCCTCACCCGCATCACCCACGCGGAGCGCCACGGCCACCGCATCCCCGTTCACCCCGGCAAGGGACCGTTCGCCGCCCACGGCATCCTGCTCACCGGCGACGCTGCGGGGTTTGCGGAACCGGTTACCGGCGAGGGCATTTCCGCCGCCCTCGAGTCCGGCCATCTGGCCGCCCGGTCGATCCTTGCTGCCCAGGGTGACCCCACGGGCGCCATGCGCCGGTACGTGGCCGACATCGAAGGAACCATACTGCCGGAACTGGCCGCCGCGCGCCGTCTGGCCTGGCTCCTGTATGCCTGGCCGCCGTTCACCCGCCAGGTGTTTGCGTATGGGGGGCAACGGCTGTGCGAGCGGGTGGCCGATGTAATGGCGGGCACCCTCACCTGGCGCCAACTGTTCCGGCATCCGTCAGGCTTTCGACTCCCCCCCGGCGCTGCCAAGCCGACAGTGTCGAAGGAATGATCCCGCTCCCGGCCGCACCGGGCCAGGCTGCTTTCCCCGAACGATTTGGCACCCCACGCCACGGACGGTGTCGCGAAGCGATTTCTCTCCCGGTCGTACCGGGCCGACGGTGTCGCGAAGCGATTTCGCTCCTGGCCGTGCCAGGCCGATGGTGTCGCGAAGCGATTTCGCTCTCGATCGCACCGGGCGGGTTTGCCATGGGGGTGTGGGGGGGATTATCCTGTGCGGCTGATTTCCTCATTTTTATCGCAGTCCTGCAGGGAGCATACATGCGCGGTCGCCCGCTGAACCTGTTCAACAGCATGGGTCGGGAACTGGAGCGATTCCAGCCGATCCGTGATACCGAGGCCCGGGTCTACTCCTGCGGTCCCACGGTTTACAACTATGCGCACCTGGGCAACCTGCGCGCCTATGTATTCACCGACACCCTGCGCCGCACCCTGATGCTCAAGGGGCTGGACGTGGTGCACGTGATGAACATCACCGACGTGGGCCACCTGACCTCCGACGCGGACGCCGGGGACGACAAGATGGAGTCCGCCGCCGCGCGCGAAAAGAAAACCGTGTGGGACATCGCCGCCTACTACACCGGCGCCTTCCACGCGGATGTGGAACGGCTCGGCATTCTGCCCCCCACCCAGGAGCCGAAGGCCACCGACTACATCGACAAGATGATCGCCTTCGCCCAGAAGCTGGAGAAGGACGGCCACACCTACACCATCGGCGACGGCCTGTACTTCGACACCACCACGGTGAGCGATTACGGACACCTGGGCTGCCTGGACCTGGAAGGGCAGGAGGCGGGCTCCCGCGTGGAGATGGCGGAAGGCAAACGGAACCCCACCGACTTCTGCCTGTGGAAGCGCACCCCGGCCGGCGTGAACCGCCTGATGGAATGGGACAGCCCGTGGGGCAAAGGCGCTCCCGGCTGGCACCTGGAGTGCTCGGTGATGAGCATCGACCTGCTCGGCGCCCCGTTCGACATCCACACCGGCGGCATCGACCATCGCCAGGTGCATCATGTGAATGAAGTGGCCCAGAACCAGGGCTACACGGGCGACCGGCACAGCGGGGTCAACCACTGGTTGCACAACGAGTTCCTGGTGCTGGGCGAGGACAAGATGTCCAAGTCCAAGGGCGGCTTTTTGCGCCTGCAAACCTTGCTGGACCAGGGCATTCACCCGCTGGTGTACCGCTATTTCTGCCTTCAGGCCCACTACCGCAAACCGCTGGTGTTCAGTTGGGACGCGCTGGTGGCGGCGCGGGCCGGATTGAAACGCCTGCTGATGCGGGTGGAAACCCTGCGCCAGAAGGCCGAGAAGGAAGGCTTCGACGCCGCCAATCCGCCGGTGCTGGAACCGGGCTCCGAGAATGCCAGCCGCTCCCTGGGCACCCTGTCCGACGCCATTACCGAACCGCTTTCCAAGGCCGGGCGGGAGTGGGTGGACAAGCTGGACGAGGCCCTGTCCGACGATCTGAACACCCCGCAGGCGCTGGCCTGCCTGAACGAACTGGCGTCCGCCAAAAAGCTGCCCGCGGAGGATGCGTTGCGCCTGTTCGCGCTGTACGACCTGGTGCTGGGACTGCGGCTGTTGAAGCTCGACCCGGCGGAACTGGTGATCCGCCCCCGGGACGCGCCGCTGAGCGATGCGGAAATTCAGGAGCGGATCGCCGCACGGGTGGCCGCGCGCAAGGACAAGGATTTTGCCAAATCCGACGCCATTCGCGATGAACTGGAGGCCATGGGCATCGTGCTGATGGACGGTGCCGACGGGACCAGTTGGGAATGGCGGCCCATGCTGGGCGCGCCATCCTGATTGCGGACGGAGAGGGGAATCGGGGGATGACGCGTCCCCCCGCGACGGCTGCCACGGGCCACCCGCCGAAGGGCGCGCCCCGCCGCCTGCCGCCGGTAACGCGCGGTGCCCCCCACCCGACCCGCCCGATCCGCCCGACCTGGGGTGGGATGGACCACCCAGGACCATAAACCGGTTTACCGCGCCCGATGCATTCCAAGCACCCCCACCTGATCCACCCCAAATACCGCCCGGACATCGACGGGCTGCGCGCGGTCGCCATTCTGTCGGTGATCCTGTTTCACCTTTTTCCCGGAAAAATGAAAGGCGGCTTCATCGGGGTCGACATCTTCTTCGTCATTTCGGGATTCCTGATTTCGACCATCGTCTTCTCCAGCCTGGAGCGTGACCGCTTCAGCATCGTCGAGTTTTACATCCGCCGCATCCGGCGCATCTTCCCCGCGTTGATCCTGGTGATGACCGTCGCGTTTGCGGCGGGCTGGTTCCTGTTGTTCAGCGGTGAATTCAAACAGCTCGGGAAGCACGTTGCGGGCGGGGCCGGGTTTGTGTCCAACTTTATCCTGAGGACCGAGAGCGGCTATTTCGACGCCGCCGCCGAGACCAAACCCCTGCTCCATTTGTGGAGCCTGGCGATTGAAGAGCAGTTTTACGTGTTCTGGCCGCTGCTGCTCGCCTTTGTGTGGAAGCGGCACTGGAATTTCCTCAAAATCACCGCCGCCATTGCCATCGCCTCGTTCGCGGCCAACATCCACCTGATCAACACCAGTCCGGAGTCGGCTTTTTACCTGCCGTTTTCCCGGTTCTGGGAACTCATGGCCGGGGGCGTTCTGGCCTATATCGCCCTGCACCGCCCCCGGTTGAACAGCCGCTACCCGAATGGCCAGTCCCTGCTTGGTTTTGCCCTGCTAGCCACCGCGCTGCTGCTGTTGGACAAGCACAGCGCGTTTCCGGGATGGTGGGCGCTGCTGCCCGCGGCGGGCACGTTCCTGGTGATCTCGGCCGGCCCCCAGGCGTGGCTGAACAAAACCTTTTTAGCCAACCGGGCCATGGTTCTGATCGGCCTGATCAGCTATCCGTTGTACCTGTGGCACTGGGTGATTCTGGCCTACGTCAGAATCGAGGACAGCGCCCCGTCCAGACAGCTGAAAATCGCCGTTCTGACAGGTTCGATTCTGCTGGCCTGGTTCACCTATGTGGTGGTCGAAAACCCGCTTCGCACCGGCAGGAATCCCGGCACCAAAGCCACGGTACTGCTGTCCGCCATGGTGGTGCTGTTTGCCGCCGGATTCTTCACCTTCAGTCAGAACGGCCTGGAAAGCTGGCGGCATGACGGCGACCGGTACCGGTTTATGGGCCATTTCGAAAACAGCCTTCCCGAAATGGCCTATTTCAAAAAAATCGGGGAACATGAAACGTCCCGGGAGGACTGCAATTTTTACGACGTGGAGCGGTACCGCAACGGAGCCAGCACCAAAGTCCCGGTAAAGCGGATCAGCGAGCGTTGCTATTTACGGGATACGGCGTTCAGCCGGTCGGTGTTCATCTGGGGGGATTCCCACGCCCAGCACCTTTATCATGGAATCCGGAACAACCTTCCCGCTTCCGAATGGCAAGTCCTGATCGTGGCCAGTTGGGGAGCGCACCCGGACCCCCACGCGGATCACCCCTCAAAAACCGACTTCCGGCAGCAGTCCAACTGGTTTGCGCTGAAGGCCATTTCCGAGGCCAGGCCGGATGTGGTGGTTGTCGCCCAGGAGAGCGGCCACAGCCCCGCAGCCATGCGTGAGATTGCGGATACGCTGAAGGGCATGGGGGTGGGAACCGTCCTGTTTACCGGACCGGTGCCGCACTGGAAACCGTCCCTGCCACGCCTGATCGCCCGAAAATTGTGGAACAACACGCCCGAACGCACCCTGGTGGGAATCGACCGCCAGGTCATCGCCCGTGACCAAGCCCTGAAAGCCGGCTTCCCCCGCATGGAAGGCGCCCGGTATGTCAGCCTGATCGACTTTTTCTGCAACCGGGAGGGATGCCTGACCCGTTTTGGAGACGACCGGGTGGAGGGCATCACCACGTACGACTATGGCCACCTCACCCCCGCGACGTCCGACCGCCTGGGCAGGGAACTGCTGGCGCCGATCATTTCCGGCGACCCCCGCCCGGAATCGAACGGTTGGTGAGCGCGACGGGCTCGGCCATCGGGCCGCCTGCGCGACGATGCGCCTCCATCCGGGTGGGCAACCCCGGCGAATTCGGTAACCCATCCGTAAATTTCCCCGTTATTAACCGTTAACGCACCGGTAACTTAGCCCGGTGCTAGGCCACAGGTGCTGCGTGCACGGCGATCGTGGCTGGTACGGTAATTTGGCCCTGCGTCGGGCAGCGCCTGGGGAGCCTCCCTTGAACCGCCACAACACTTTGCTTTTTAAAAAAACACCCTCCCCCAATCCAACCGTGAGGGAGCCAAAATTCCCGCTCCCCCGGCACCCCCCATCCACTGCAGGGGGGCGCTCCAACCGTCCCGATCGCCGTGCGCGCAGCCCCTCCACAAGGCCTCTTTTTTTCCACATTTTCAACGGGTTCTGAATTTTCGCCCAAAATTCCCCGGTTCATCCCCCTGGAATCGTGCTACCGGCCTTCAGAACCCATTGATATTCCGTTCCGAGGTCACCGTGAACATGCGAAATCCACGGTGCGAAACGCTTCCACAAAGCCATTTTTTTCCAACATTTTCAATTGGTTCTGAACGCGAAAACCGTTATTTTTCACCGTGTTTCACTTCGCAACCACAAACGCGAATTGGTCCAATAAAACAATCAGTTCTGACTTTCCAGCCAACATTTTGCGAAACAAATCCGCCGCGCCCACAAACGGCCAAAAACACCACGTTGTCAGGGAGTTATGCCCGGTGGTTTGCCGTGGCCCACGGTTTAGCTTTGCCGTTTGCGAAGCGAAATCGCACGATTCGGCCTGGTCCACACCCTCAGGCGGCGCCGGGCGCGGCCTAGGTTTCGCGTTATAACCCGTTGATGGTTCGAACCACGAAGCGATCTCCGGCGCCAGAAACGCGGCATACGCCGGAAACGCAGGGGGAGGTCAACCAGCGGCTGCCAGGCTGGGGCGTGTCACGGTGGTGTGGGCGCCGGGCCCGGAAATGCCGCCCGCGCCCGTGGGCCCCAACGGCGGCCACCCGCCCCGGCACCTCCGGCCCACACCATCCCACACCGGGCCGGGACCGCTCAGGGAAGGGCGCCGCGGCTGTAGCACCAGAGGGGAAGGTCCGTGCCGGTGGGGGCGATGGCCACCTCACCCTCGGACTTGAGGGCTTCCAGTTCCTCCCGGGCGGAACGGTCGTCCACGCCGCAGGCCATGGCCACCTCCCGCGTGGCCGCGCAGCGGAACCGCTCCAGATAGGCGCGGGGATCCGGCGGGGCGGCGGCGGACAAATCGGGGTCCAGACGGGCGATGCCCTTGATGTAGTCGTCGAAGGTGCTGTCCCCGTCAAAGGCGGCCACCTCCCCTTTGTCGTTCATCATGATCAGGGTGGGAAAGCCGTAACGGCGGCTGCCGTCGGCCTCGGTCTTCACGTCGCGGGCGCCGGGCAGCGGCTGGCGGGTGGCCGCCAGATCGTCCGCAAAGTGCTCGCGGGCCAGGGGGCCGTCCACCTCCTCCGCAAAGCGCTCCACGTCCATGCCGGGCACCGCGGCCGCCAGGGAGACCAACTCCTTGACCCGGTCCACCGGTCGGCAGCCGGTGAAAAAGGCCTCGCGCACCCGGCGCAGGTACGGGTCGTCCAGCCCCTGCAACCCGGCGGCCTTCACGGCAATGCACGCGGGGTGGCTGGACAGGGGCGGATGCCGCTGCCACACGCTGCCGTCAAACGGCATCCGGTGGTCGCGGCAAACTTCCTCCTGATGCAGGCGGTACTGACCCGGGTCTTCGCCGGACAGTCCGAACTCGGCATCGGCAAAGGACGCATTGCGCGCCGCCAGCAGGCCGCCCATGCGATGGTGAATGATCAACCCGTGGCCAAAGGTCCACACCAGCCGCCGATACAGCGGCTCGTTGCACCAGGACCACGAACAGAGGGGATCGGTGAAATAATCGGCAGCCAGGCGATTCATGGCGTACGCACTCCCTTCCCTGAAAATCCTGCCATACAGGAGTGTGCTGCGCACTGTTTATATCGGGCACCCGACTGCTCGTTGGCACCGTTCCGGGTGCCCCCATGAAGGAAAATTGCCACCAATTATCGAAAGCGGTTATGACAAATGACACAGACCGCGATGAATTCCATTTGTCGCCCCAATTGCAGTATCGTAATGCCCCGCCGGGCGTGGTGCGTTTCGTCCCGGAATCAGATAGTTTCGAACCCGAGGGGAAGCATGCTTCTGTTCCGCCAACTGGCAGTCGCCGCCGTTTTTTCGGGCCTCCTGCTGACCGGGTGCGCCAGCACCGGTGGCGCGGAAGGCGCAGCCCGGGGCGGGCCGGACGTTCCTGCCGCCCTGCCGGGCATGAATCCGGCCGCTCCCGCCCCCACCATGGAACTGGGCGCCCTGCTGTGGGAAGCGGCGGCCCAGGGGGATCTGGACGCGGTGGAGGCGTTGCTGGACCAGGAGGCACCGCTGGAGACCCGCACCGACGGGCGGCGCACCCCCCTGTGGATGGCCGCCGCCAACGGACACGTGGCGGTCACCCGGCGGCTGATCGAGGCCGGAGCCGATGTGAACGTGGTGGGACCGGTGGGCGCCACCCCGTTGCAGGAAGCCGCCATCAGCGGGCACACCGAGGTAATCGCCCTGCTGGCCGCCGCCGGGGCCAATCTGGACGCGCCCCACGTGCGCCTTGGCCCGGCGCTGATGCAGGCGGTGGTGCGCAACAACATGGATTCGGTGCGCGCCCTCATCGCCCTGGGGGCCAACGTGAACGCGCGCGGCTACCGCATGAACACCATTCTGATGGAGGCCGCCGGGGTGGGCCGCGCGGAGGCGGTGCGCCTGCTGCTGGAGGCCGGGGCCGACCCCACATTGACCGCCCGGCGCGGGGTGACCGCGCTGGAGATGGCCCGCCGGGGCGGCCACCCGGAAGTGCTGCGCATGATCAGCGAGGCCCTCGGGGTGCCGCAACCGGAACCGTATCGCACCCCCGCCGACATTCCCTGATCCGCCCGACGCAAAACGGCCCCGAAGGGAAATCCCTCCGGGGCCGTGATGTTCGCTCCGGCGAGGCGGCCCACAGGGCCGCGTGTCGCTAGAAGTCCTCCATGTCACCGTGATTGGCGGCCGACGGCGCGGACGCCACGGCCCGGGCCCGGGTCTTCTTTGCACGGCGCACCGTCGGGGTGCCCTTGCTCATGAAGCTTCCGCCGGTGGCGGCACCCCCCGCCTTGCGCGGCGCCAGAGAGGTGCGGGTTTCTTCGCCCACGTGGAAGAAGCCCATCAGTTCCACCAGGTGGCGTGCCTCCTCGGCCAGCGTGTCGGAGGTGGCCGCGGCCTCCTCCACCAGCGCGGCGTTGGACTGGGTGACCTCGTCCATCTGACCGATGGCCTTGTTCACCTGATCGATGCCCGAGGCCTGCTCCTGACTGGAGGCGTTGATCTCGGACACGATGTCGGTCACCTTGGCCACGCTCTCCAGAATCTGGGTCAGGGCGGTACCGGACTTCTCCACCAGTTCGGAGCCGTTCTTCACCTTGTCCACCGAATCCTCGATCAGCTTCTTGATCTCGTCGGCGGCGGAACCGGCGCGCTGGGCCAGGTTGCGCACCTCGGAGGCCACCACGGCGAAGCCGCGTCCGTGCTCACCGGCACGGGCCGCCTCCACCGCGGCGTTGAGCGCCAGCAGGTTGGTCTGGAAGGCGATCTCGTTGATCATGCCGATGATCTCGGCGATCTTGCGGGACGAGGTGTTGATCTCCTCCATGGCAAGCCCCGCCTGTTCCACTACCTGACCGCCGGTTTCCGCCTGCTCGCGGGCGCCGGAGGCCAACTGGTTGGCCTTGGAGGCGTTTTCGGCGTTGGCCTTCACGGAAGCCGTCATCTGCTCCATGGAAGAGGCGGTCTCCTCCAGGGACGCAGCCTGTTCCTCGGTGCGCTGCGAGAGCTCCGAGTTGCCCTGGGCGATTTCCGCCGAGCCGGAGGTGATGCTCTCCGATGCCAGACGCACGCTACCGACCGTGTCGCGCAGTTTCTCGTTCATCAGCTTGAGGGCTTCCAGCATCTTGCCGGTTTCGTCGCGGCTGGTGATCTCCACCTTGTTGTCCAGGTTGCCGTCGGCGATCCTGCCCGCCAGCACCACGGCAGCATTCAGCGGCCGCACAATCAGGGTGGACAGCCAGGTGCTGACCAGCATCAGCAACACGAAGGCGCCCACCACCATGCTGAGGATAAAGCCCTTGGAACGGACCACGGCGCTGTCCCCCTGCGACTGGGCTTCCAGCGAGGCATCCTCGATCAGCTGGCTGATGGCCTCCATTTCATCCGCCAGGCGGTCGAAGCTGTCGTGGAAATCGGCCAGCATGGCCTGGGCCCGCGGCAGATCCTTGCCCGCCATTTCGAGAATGGTCTCGGCCGATTTAATATACGCCTCCAGCGGCGGCGCGGCGCGGTTCAGGGCCGCCTTGATCTCGGTGCTGACCTCGCGCCCGGTGTTTTCACGCAGGGCCTCGCGGAACGAGTCGGCATTATCCTGCATGTCGTCATGGGCCCGGTTCAGGCCCGTGGGGTCGTTCTGGCTGGCCGCATACAATCCAACAAACACGTCGGATTTAAGCGAGTCGTGCCGCATGTCCGCCATCATGTGCGTACGCAGCGCCTGCGAATTGACCACGATCTCGTCCATGTCCTTGTCAAGGACGCTCAGCCCCCAGTAGCCGGTCACGCCCACCACCACCGCCATGGCGATGGCGGTCAGTCCGAAGGTGCTCAGCTTCGCCTTTACACTCAGGTTTTTCATCGGTTCCTACCCCTTGCTGCTGCTATTGCTGCTTGTTATTTTCCGCGCGTTCGTGGTCCCAACCTGCCCCGCGCATTCTTCTCTCACAACGTTTTCCGGAAACCGGTTCCGAAAAAAATCAAAAACGCCTACCCATTCAGGTCGTCGGCACCGGCAACGATGCCACCCATCACCTCACGCATGGCCAGGGTCATCACCAGCCGCTCGTCCAGCTTGCCCATGCCGGACAGGAAGCGCAGATCCACTGACCCGCCGATCTCCGGCGGCGCCTGCATCTGGGCGTCGGTAAAGCCCATCACGTCCTTCACCTCGTCCACGGCGGCGCCAATCACCTTGCCGTCCACCAGGGTGACGATGATGACGCTGGTGCTGTCGTATTCCTTGAATCCCATGCCGAACACGGCACGCACGTCCACCACCGGAATCACCACGCCGCGAATGTTGATCACCCCCATCACCCACTCCGGGGCATTGGGAATCGCAGTCGGCTTCTGGTATCCGATGATCTCCTGCACTTCGAGGATCGGAATGCCGAACTCCTCGCCGCCCAGGGCAAAGGTCAGAAATTCGTGCTGTTCGGCGTCGTGCTGCTCCGTTCCGGAGCCATATCCGGCCTTCACATCCTCGGTGGTCGCGCTGGTCATAAAATCCCTCTCCCGTTCCCGTCCGGCGCCGCAGCGCCGTGCCACACGACGGCCTCCCGGCGGCGTGCGGATGGTTGTCACCACGGGCCATACGAAGCGGCATCCCGCCCTTCCCGGACGCCTGGCGCGTTTCCGGGAAGTCGATCACCCGTTTCCCGTCTTTTCGGTGTGCCAAGGGGCTACTTGAGCAATGTCCGGGAAAACCCCTACTCCTTGGGCGGGAATGCACGAAAATGCTGATTCAACCGCCGGACATCGGACACAAAATGCGCCGAAAACGTGCACTGATTACCAAAATGAAACACGATTTTTCGTACCTTTTACGATATTTCGTCTTTTTGACCCCTGTCCACCGAACGCGGCAGAGCATGGACAAATATATATCTATTTGTTTTATTGGTACTTTTAATATTTATCCGTAATTCCCCGTAGTTGGCACGACACCTGCTATCTCATCCACTAACCACCGTGCGCAATCAGGCGCCGGAGAATTCCTTACGTGGGGGCACGGGACATAAATGAGAGCTGGAGTCATGGCAAGAAATATGGAAAACGGGAATGAAATGGCCGCCGGCACCGCCCGTCGCGGCGGAGAGCAATCCTTTGGCGCGGCATTGCGCGCCATTCGGCTGGCCAAGGGCATCGGGCTGCGCCAGTTCGCGCGCCGCATTGGCATCAGCCCCACCTACCTTTCCCAGGTAGAGCGTGGCGACACGGCACCGCCGGTGGAAGACCGCGTGGCGGCCATGGCCCGCGAACTGGATCAGGATGTGGATGAATTGCTGGCCCTGGCCGGCCGCATCCCGGCCGCCGTCCGCTCCGCGATCATGCGCTACCCGGCCGAGATGACCGCACTGGTGCAGGCCGCGGGCGAACTGTCGCGCGAGGATCTGGCCGAGTTGATCCGCACTGCCGAAAAAATGGGGTAATGCGCCACCGGGCGCACCACCCCCGCCAATCCGTCCCAGCCCGTCGATCCGGGGGAACTCCCCCCTTGGTTTCCGGGTTCGGGACGAGGTAACTGGAAGGTGTCCGTTCCCGGCCCTTTCCCCCCCCCCGCTACGGCAAAGCCGGTGGCACCCATCTGTCGGGGTGCCACCGGCTTTTTGTTTCCCACCAATCCATCCGGCGGCCACCCTCCAACGCCGCATGCCCCACCCCCTTCGCGGGACAATCCCGGCCACGGAGGCCTACCGACCGGTACGGTCACCCCCCCCTCCCGCCTGCAATCCAATGAAGGCCAACGAGGGCCGACGAAACCAGCCACACCATACCGGGCACGCGAACCCCGCCGCACGTGGCGCTGCCGTTTGAGGGTCGAGCCAACCCGCACCAACCCGCTCCGGCCTGCCTTCCCACGCTCAAAGGGGATACCCGATAACGCCATGGGAATTTCGATTTTTTCCCCAGACATGCATTTTGGAATCCGTTTGGCCGCCCCGGACTGTTCCCTTGAGATGCCCGCCTCCGGGTTTCACCCGAGGCCGGAAGGAGCCTTTCCGAATCAGTTGTACACCACCCCGGTACCCCCTTCACCACTTCGGAGAACTGCATCGTTCAACACCAATAGTACGACTGCAAATATCGGTATTTTCCAAGCTTTGGATGGATTGCTAACGTCAGCCATAATCCCCACCCTAAATTGCCGCCCGAAACACCCCACGGATTCCGCTTCGTTGCGCAGTGAAACCAGCCACCCCTTCATTTTAATGCTAGCAATACAACCACATCATACATGTAACACATTGTTTTTTCACTTATCCAATGTTTCCTCAACAGATCCGCTTCCGGTTTAGCGGCCTGCTCGTTCTTCGTTCTACACACAAAACACGGACAACTCGCCCTGTGTGACAGATATTAAAACAGTTTGACAACATTTTTAGTGTCTCCTATCCTCCCAATGTTCCGGCGTTGTATGGCGTTGTTTTTTTCACCATATTCAACCTTCGATTATCAGGTGCGTCGGGATATCGCTTTGGGTGGGTAACCGGGTCTGAAGGCGCGCATATAAATGCCCACCTTTTAACCTAACTGACAAATTCCGGAGACACCCGTTCCATCGCAACCGGCGCATGCCGGGACAGCTTGGAATCTACCGTGCCGGCAAATCGGGATTGCCGACATGGGTAGAAGTCACTCGACGCCCTCGGTAACAGGGCGCTTGAAATCCAATGCCTGGGGTTGGGGAAAGCCTTCAGAAGGCACGTGGATGGCAATAACACCAAACCCCTGAGTGGGGGGGAACCGCAACCCGAACCATTGCGGACAGGAGCCACATGGACAACCCAGCAGACAGGCACTGGACAAATCACCACATGATGATGCAGCCCGCCGGCGGACCCGGCGACGATTACCGCCCGGTGCGGCGCAACCTTTCCCCTGAATTCGGCATGCGCATTCGCACCCTGCGCACTGCGGGTGGCTATGGGCTGCGGGAATTCGCGCGCAAGGTGGACATCAGCCCCACTTACCTGTCCCAGGTGGAACGGGGCGAAGTTCCGCCGCCGGCGGAACCCCGGGTGGTGACCATCGCAAATACCCTGGGGGAGGATGCCAATGTGTTGCTGGCGCTGGCCGGGCGCATTCCGGAGAGCACCCGTCAGGTGCTGATGCGCCACCCGACCGAAATGACCGCGCTGGTTTCCGTGGCGGGCGATTTGTCCAGAGAGCAACTGGCGGACCTGCTGCGCGTGGCCACCATGATGGCGGAGTCCGACAGCGTCAAATAAGCCCGAAGGCTGCAAGGGGATGGCGCCCGGGCGCTACCCCTTGCCCCCGCCGGGCTTGACGATGCCCAGCTTGGCCATGCGCGAACGCAGGGTGTTCGGATGCATCCCGAGAACCGCCGCCGCCCCCCGGGAACCGGCAATCTTTCCACCGGTTTCTTCCAGAATTTCCACAATGTGTGCCCGCTCCACCGCCTCCAGGGTGCGGTTTCCGGAGGCTTCGGCCCCGCCGCCCACTCCGAGGGCCGCCGGGTCGATGTGGATCACCCGGCGGCGGGCCACGATTACCGCGCGCTCGATCACATTTTGTAGCTCGCGGATATTGCCTGGCCACGGGTAGGTCATCAGCCGTTGCATGGAGCCGGTGGAAATACCGTCCACCGGTTTTCCATAACGCTCGGCAAAACCGCCCAGAAAGTGCTGCACCAGCGCGGGAATGTCCTCGGTGCGCTTCCTGAGCGGCGGAATTTTAAGCGGAAACACGTTCAGGCGGTAAAACAGGTCGGTGCGGAAACGGCCCGCGTCCACCATCTGCTGCAAATCCCGGTTGGTGGCGGCAATGATGCGCACGTCACAGCGCACGGTGCGGTTGCCACCCACACGCTCGAATTCCCCCTCCTGCAACACCCGCAGAAGCTTGACCTGGGCGTCCAGCGGCAATTCGCCGATCTCGTCCAGAAACAGGGTCCCGCCATCGGCCAGCTCAAACCGCCCCACCCGCTGCCGTTCGGCGCCGGTAAACGAGCCGGCCTCGTGGCCGAACAACTCGCTTTCCACCAGGTTTTCCGGAATCGCCCCGCAATTGATTTTCACCATCGGGCGGCCGCTGCGGCGGCTCAGGTCGTGCACCGCGCGGGCGATCAGCTCCTTGCCGGTACCGCTCTCACCGTGAATCAGCACCGCCGCGCCGGTGGGCGCCACCTGTTCAACCTTGCCCAGGATTTCAGCCAGGGAGGCACTCTGGCCAACAATCTCCTCGAACCGCTGCTCGGTGCGCAGTTCCTCCTGCAGATAGATGTTCTCGGCCTGCAAACGCTCCTTCAGCCGTTCCACTTCCTCCAGCGCCTTGCGCGCCTCCTCCTCGGCGCTGTGGGTGCGGCTCACGTCCACCGCCACCCCCACCAGACCGGTACAGCGGCCCACCGGATCAAAGCGCGGGGTCAACTGCGTCTCGAATGCCACGCCATCCATCACCGCGGTGTAATGACACGGTTGACCCGACAGGCCCTTGCGGATCTCCTCGATAATGTCCGGGTAATCGCGGTACAGGTCGAATACCGTGCGCCCCACCACCTCACCCGGTTCCAGCCCCATCCGTTTCAGGCCGCTCCCCTCGGAGAGGGTAAAGCACCCATCCGCGTCCAGCGCAAACAGGACCATTTCCGCCACCCCCACCACGGAGCGCATCAGTTGGTCGCGGCTGCGGGCGAATGCCTCCGCCTCGCGCAGGCCGGTAAGGTCGGTCAGCGTCACCGCCAGTTGCCCGAAGCCCTTTCCAGCGGTGGGGATGCCAAACGACACCAGCACGCTGATCTCGCGGCCGCTCAGGGTACGGAACGGAATTTCCCGGTCGAACCGGGCGGCACCGTCAAACATGGCAATCAGGGAGGACCGGTAGCCGTCCCAGGTGCCGGCCAGAAAGCAGCGGTCGAAAGCCGTCACCAGTTGTTCCCGGCTGTCTGCCTCGAACAGGCGCACCGCCGCGGCGTTGGCATTGACCACCCGCATGTCCGAGGCAATCTCCCGCACCTGTCCGGGGTTGTCATCCAGCCAGCGGCCCAGATCGGTCACCCGCTGTTTTTTGCGCAGGGCCTCCAGACGGGTGTGCACCCCGCTCATATCCTGTTCCAGCATGGCGGTGGCCGACGACTCGATCAGGTGGCGGTAGCGCTCCTCGCTGGACTTGAGCTGCCCCTCGGCCTCACGCTGCCCGGTCACATCGCGGGCGGTGGCATAGACCAGCCCGTCCGGCGTGGAAACGGCGTTCCACACCAGATGACGCCAGGCGCCGTTCCGGGTGCGTACCCGTTTTTCCACGGCCACCACCGGCTGGCCCTTTTGCAGCGCCTGGATGTGCCTGCGGCTGATTTTCCGGTCGTCCGGATGCACAAAGTCCAGAAACTGCCTGCCGATCAGCTCTTCGGGCGTATACCCCAACAGGTCTGTAAATGCCGGGTTGATGCGCCGAAAAGTTCCGTCCGCCGCCGCCACGCACAACAGGTCGTAGGACAGGTTGAAAAAGTTGCCGAGTTGCTCCTCCTGGTCGCGCCGCTCGGTAATGTCGTCGATGATGCCGCTGACCCGCAGCACGCCGTTGGCATCCGGCGGCAACGCCGTCGCCCGGTCACGTACCCAGCGCGTGGTGCCGTCGGCCCGCACCACCCGGTAGTCCAGCTCGTAGCGGTCCCGCGCACCCGACACCAGCGTGCCAAAGGCCCAGGTGAGTGCCTCCCGGTCATCCGGATGCACATGGGCCATCCACGTGTCCGGCCGGTCGTAAATCTCCTGTGCGGTGACCCCCCAGGTGCGCTCGAAGGCCGGACTCAGGTACAACACCCGGAGCGGATCGCCCACCTCGACAAACCAGAATGCCTGATCGATGTGTTCGGCCAGCATCCGGAAGCGCTCCTCGCTCTCCTGGATCAGCCGCTCCGCCTCGTGGCGCTCCGTGATGTCCTCGTAGCACCCCATCACCCCCACCACCGAGCCGTCCGCTCCCCGCAGCGGCACCTTGCTGGTGCGCAGCCAGCGCTGTTCTCCATTGGGAGTGGTGAGGCCTTCCTCGTAATTCAGTTTCGGAATCCCGCTTTCGATCACCTGGCGATCGTCCCGCCGGTATTCCTCGGCACGGTCTTTCCAGCCCAGTTCAAAATCCTGGCGACCGATGATCTCTTCCTGGCGGTTCAACCCCGCATCCCTGGCGAACAGGTGGTTGCACCCCTCATACACCAGATTGGTGTTCTTCCAGAACACCCGCACCGGAATGGCGTCCAGCACCACCTGCAACGCCGCGTGCGACTGCTCCAGCGCCCGTTCCGTATGGCGCCGTTCGGTGATGTCCTGGATCATCGAGGCCACGCCCACCACCTGACCCTGCTCGTCCAGCAGCGGGGTGTTGTGCCATTCACACAGAATGACGCGGTCGTCGCGGGTGCGGTTCTGGTATTCGCCATAGGTGCCGCCCTGCTGGCTGAGCAATGCGTCGAAGGCGAGTTCCATCTCCTGCCTGCCCGCCTCGGACACGATCAGGTCCACGGCACGCTGCCCGCGCGCCTCCTCCCGGCTGTATCCGAACACCACCTCGGCGGCCCGGTTCCACTCCACCACCCGCAGATCGGGCGACCACTCGATCACCGCCAGCGGGGTATGCCGGACATGCAGCGCCAGGCGTCGGGCCGTGGCGCGCAGGGTGCGCTCGGCCTCCTGGCCTCCGGTCACATCGATGATCGTGGCAAACAGGCCGTTCACCCGGCCTCCGGATTCCCGGTCCGGCGCCAGATACACCTTCAGGTGACGCGGCCGCTGGTCGATGACCATGGTGGCTTCATAGGAGGTGGGGAGGCCGGAGAGCGCCTGGTCAAAATGGTGCCGAACCCGCTCGAATCCGGCGGCTCCCAGCAGTTCGCGCACGGTCAGGTCCCGGTCCGCGGGGTTGAACCCGAACCAATCCACGTACCGTTGATTGCAATATTTATAGACCAGCCCGGTATCCACATACGACACCAGCACCGGCAGCGCATCCGGCGAAAGAAAATGGTTCAATTCGGCGGATGAACGCATCCCGTCACCTCCCGGCCCGTCGTGCCCCGTTTTCAATGGTATGTCGGCCCCCCCGGATCGGCGTGCCACCCAGCGTGCTCCATTTACTTCAACCCGCACGGAAAAGCGTACTCGTTTAATCTTACACGCGGTCCAATCCGATAACAAACATGGGGGTTTGGAGACCGTGTTAGCCGGTGATCGATCCGGCTGCGCGGGACCGATCGAGCCAAACCGCCGCTGGCGAATAGGGCAGCGGCGGGGTAAGATGAGTAGTTGATGGGGAATTCACTATTTTTCCGGTGACCGGCCCGCACGCCCGCGCCACCGCCCACGGAGCCCACCCTTACATGCATGAACCCTACCGGCCGGGACGTGGTCTGTCCGCAGTCAACTGGCCCACGACGCTGTTTCTGATCATATCGCCACTGGCCGGAATCGCCGGCACCGCCTGGTGGGCCATGAGCGGTCATTTCAACGGGGCCACCCTGGCCCTGTTTTTTGCCACCTGGGCCGCCACCGCCATGGGCATCACCGGCGGCTATCACCGCCTGTTCTCCCACCGCGCCTATACCGCAAAAGGCCCGCTTCGGGTGCTGCTGATGCTTTGCGGCGGCGCCGCCTGGGAAGGATCGTGTCTGGAGTGGTCCCGCGATCACCGCCGCCACCACAAATACGTGGACACCGATCACGATCCCTACAACATCGGGCAGGGTTTCTGGTGGGCCCACGTCCTTTGGCTGGTATACAACCGCAAGGAAGCGGTGGATCCGGCGGAGGTACCGGACCTGTGGGCCGATCCGCTGATGCGCTTTGAGCACCGCTTTTACCCGTGGATTGCCACGGTGACCAGCTTTTTCATCCCCATCGCCGTGTGCGCCGCATGGGGCGACCCGTGGGGGGGGCTGTTCGTGGCCTCCACCCTTCGCATCGTCGCCAACCACCACAGCACATTCCTGATCAACAGCCTGAGCCATATCGCCGGATCACAGCCGTATTCCGACAGCCACAGCGCCCGGGACAACTGGTTCACCGCCCTGCTCACCTTTGGCGAGGGGTATCACAACTACCACCACGAGTTCGCGTCCGACTACCGCAATGGCGTGCGTGCCTACCAGTGGGATCCGACCAAATGGCTGATCTGGAGCTGTTCCGTACTGGGGATGGCCACGGATCTGAAGCGGGTGGCGGCCGAAAAAGTGGCGGCCAAACGGCTGGAAATGCTTGAGAAGCGGCTGGCCGAAAAACTGGCCCGGAGGCGGGTTCCGCTTTCCGTACGTGCCGAGGCGGCGCTGGAGCAGGCCCGCGGGCAGGTGCATCAGGCGCTGAACCATGCGGCCCGGCTGCGCAAGGAACAGCATCGGATTCTGGCCCAACTGCGGCAGAACGCCAGCGCGGAACTGACCCGCGCGCTGGCCGAATTGAAGGAAAAGCTGAAGCAGGCGGAGCGCGATCTGGCGAGCACCCTGGCCGCCTGGCAGGTCGCCGCGCAAGGCGCCGGACGGGCCATCGCCTGACACGCGATTTCGTGCCCGGACCGGGATTTCGTATTCCGGTCCCGCACCCGGAACATTCAAAAAAGGCCGTAATCCCGCTCCGGGGTTGCGGCCTTTTTTTATACATCGTTGCCGAGGGGGATCAGACGGACTGCAGCACCAACCAGCAACTGAAGATCAATGCCGCGATGCCGGCCATGAACAGGTTGAGGTTGTGGATTATCATCTTCATTTTCAATCCCACCGGATTGTCGCCGGAACCCCTGTGGCTCCGTGGCCGTTTCTGCCCTCTCAAGTTTGCATACGCCGTGCCACTCGCGCGTTACGGGGAAGGGACCACGCCCCTCGGCACCGAAGCCCGGATATCCAATCGCTTTTGCACAGTGCCCGTCGCCCTTTAACCACGGGCATTTTCCCGCCATCAGGGGAGGTGCCGGGCGGATCCCGCAGCGGACGTCACCGGGATGCCGACGACCCGATTCCGGGGCGGACGGACCATGCACATCCGCGCTCCCCGTGTGTTTTTTACCTGAATTTCTTCCCTTCCTCCCAAACGGCGGCTACGTTTGCAGAAACGGGGCGAATGCGATTCGCCCCCGGGCACAGGGGAATCCCATGGAGACCACCATTCAACTGAAAAGCGGAGACGTGCTGATTCGCGATATCGGCAAGTCCGCCCCTCCCGCCCCGCACGGGCGCGGCTGGGTGCACGTGTCCGCCGGGGTGTTGCACACCACAGACTACTACCCGGTCCTGCAGGCACGGGTGCTGATTCGCGCCAAGGGGGTGGCGCGGGTGCGGCGCGGCAATATCGAGGTGTGGCCACGGCCGGTGAACCCGGCGTGACCCGAAGGCGCCCCACGGCGCACCCGGCCGCCAGCCGGTGACCGGCAGTCCGGAGCCGGCGTTGCCGCGAGGCGCGGTCATCCGCTTTTACGACCAGTTCGGCGCACGCCAGGACCATCAGGCGTGGTATGAAAAACCGGCGCTGGACGCCCTTGTCGACCACGCCGGGTTCGACACCTGCGGCCATGTGGTGGAGTTCGGTTGCGGAACCGGACAACTGGCTGCCGACTGTCTGGCCCGCCACCTGACCGGGCGCGCGGTGTGGACCGCCACCGACGCCAGCGCCACCATGTGCCGCCTGGCCGCCGACCGGCTGGCCCGGTTTGGCAACCGGGCGCGGGTGATTCACACCGATGGCTCCCCCGCCCTGCCGGTAACCGATGGCGACGCCGACCGGGTGGTCAGTACGTATGTCCTGGATCTGATGGACAAGAACGACATTCTCACCCTGCTTGCGGACGCCCACCGGGTGCTGATTCCAGGCGGGCTGCTGTGCCTGACTGGACTCACCTTCGGTTCCACTCCCCTGTCCCGCCTGACGGTGGCCCTGTGGCGCCGGATCTATCGCAACAACCCGGTGCGGGTGGGAGGATGCCGCCCACTGGATATGGCCCAATGGCTGGACCCGGAACGATGGCAGATGGTAACCAATCAAACGGTCACCGCCCGGGGGCTGGTGCCGTCGGCGGTGGTGGTGGCGAAACGGCTCCCGAATCCGCATAATGGGCGTCCATAATGCCATCCTGATTGCACCGGAAGCCCATGCGCATCGCCCCGATCATCCTGTTGTCCGCCCTGCTGCTCATCACGGCCAGCCCCGCCCGCGCGCTGGACCTGGACCGCACCGAGCCGGGCACCTACTCCCGCGAACCCGGCTCCATCGTGATGACCGAAATGCTGCTGGCCGCCGTGAGCGCGAGCGCCATGTTCTCTCCAGAGGTATACGGAGGGCTGTTGCTGGTTTCGGCGCCGGTGGTGCACTTTGCGGCGGGCAAGGAGTCCCCCCCCCTGCTGCGCTGGGGAATGCCGCTGTTCTACGCGACGCTGGGGATCTACAACGTCACCGTGCTCGCGGACGACACGTACAACGAGGCACGCATCTTCCGCGAGAACTTCGCCGCCTGGAACGGGCTGTATATCTATGCACTGACCCACTCCCCGGCGCAGAACGACAGCCCGCTTTCGGCGGGGGTGTCCGCCCTGCCGGGCCGCGTCCTGCTCACCGCTTCCCTGCGCTTCTAGCGGCCTCAGCGGCGCCCGCCGGGGCCCCGTCCACCATCCCAATCCCCGCCGTCCCGGTCACGACCGCGCTCCATATCCATATCCCGATCCGGACCGCCAAGGCGCGGCGGTGGTCCGATCCGTGCCTCCATGCGGCGCTCGAAGCGTTCCGTCAATCCCGCCGCATCGCCTTCACGGGCGGCGTGACGAAGTTCCTCGGTCACCATTTCCCGTGCCGCCGTGGCATCGTACCGCTCCAGGTGCATGGCCTGATTCATGTACCGCACCGTTTCGTTCAGGCAGTCCCCCCTGCACCCCTCGTTGAGCGCGGTCTGGGTCATCGTTTTCAGGTTTTCCTCGTTGCCGCCCAGTGCCAGATGCTGCTGAATCCGGTTTTGCAGGCGAATCTCCTGCCGGGCCGTCATTCCGGCCTCTTTTCCCAACCGCTCCGCAATCCGCTCGGCGTCGTAGCTGCGCTCGCGCAGCCGGTCCCGATCCATGTCTCCGGTTTGAGCGGCCTCCTCCTGCAATTCCCCGTCCGCCAGCAACCATTGCGGTTCGCCTGCCGCCGCAGGGGCCCCCGTTCCAAGCATCACCACCGCCAATAATGTGATCCACCCGTTCATGATCCTCCCTCCACAAAATCCGCTGTTTCCCACCCTCGGCCCTTGGTTTGAATCTAGCACCCCGCCCCGCCGAGCGCAGGTGAAAAAAAACCGCCGTGGGCGGGACCCGGCAGGGCCCCGCCCACGGCGGTTCTGGGCAACCATTGTCAGTCGTCAGCGGATCTTGCGCGCCATCTCACGGGCGATACGGGTCAACTCGACGATATTTTCCCGATCCAGCCCAAGGGTGGACTGAATCAGCCGTGACACCTCTTCCGGCGCCCGCTCCATGGCGTTGCTGAGCACCGATGAAACACGGCCGGAGTGGGCCATCAGGGTGTCCGGATCCTCGCCCAGGGCACGGGCGATGGTACGCACGCGCTCCTCGCGCGGTGGACGTGCCTCGCCCCGTTCGATCTGCGAGAGATAGGCGGCGCTGATGCCCACCATCTTGGCAAACTCCCGCAGCCGGTAGCCCTTGCTGTTGCGCAGGGAGCGCAACATCGGACCGAAACTCCCCTCCGCCATCTCCGTGTTGACGGAGGTTGAGGAAGCGGAGCGATACGCATCGATGGTGTGTTGCGCAAAACTGCGCTGTTCGTTGTAGTTCATTTTCCCCCCTTCCACTGCCCTGCGGCAGTGGTACCCACGAGTGGTCTGTTGTTCATCCGTGCGAATGGTGGCTATCCACCAAACGCATTTTGTAACTATGCGGTACTCGAAGCCTCGTACGCAAGTTCCCCTCGCGCATACGATTCCGTGTGTGCGCATTTTTCACATCGGACGCCCGTAGGCCACAACTGAAGGGACAACCTATTAAAAAATAATAAAACCAATTGGATACGACTGATTATTAATTAACAAACCGGGATGTTTTGCTCCGGTTTGAAAGGATGCATTCACCCGTACACAGGGATGAATTGTGCCAGCGTGGCTCCCGGGATTGGTGCGTTCAGGGTGTAACCGGACGGTAACCTTCGGGGTCCGTCGCGGGCGTCGGTCACCCTTCAACCAGGGCGTAGTCCATCAGCAGGTGGTAAATGTGCTTCAGTTCGGCGGCGCCGATAGTGCTGAAGTGTACCCCCAGGCCGCCGGGAGTGATGCGTTTGACCACGCCCTGCGCTTCCACGCGCACCATCTTGGGCACGTTATGGGTCATCAGCAGGCTCAGTTTCATGCCCTCCCGGGCATGCTCCGTATTGCAGCAGATGAACACCCCGTCCAGGCTCAGGTCACGGGCCAGCCCCGCAAAGCGCCTGCCATTCTTGCCGGTGGCAATCACCGCCATCTCCACCGGGGTGCGTCCAAACTGTCTGCGTTCCGCATCGCTCATCAGGCGGCCTCCATCATTCACCATCCGGGTTGTACAGGAACAGGTCGTGCAATTTGCGCTCGTTGTCCGGGTCTATGTCGTCAAAGGCGATGCCGATCAGCGATTCCCTCGCCCACACCACGGTACCGGGGGTTTGGATATTGACCGCGCCTTCGCCGCTTCCGAAGCGCAGCAACACGTCGCAGTGGGTACCCACCGGCAGCGGGTCCAGGCACGACAGCGCGCACCCCCCCATGCCCACATCCCCGGTCATGCCGTCGATATGACGCCCCTCGGCAGTGGTTACCACCACCCACATTTCCACGTTGGAGCGGTCGTGATCCCGCTTGAAAAATACCTTGCCCATGGCTGCCCTCGCGTGGGAATACCGAACGCCACGCGCGCACGGCTACCTCTCCTTATCGGCGCGGAGGTTCCAGCCTTGACGGGAGGGATGACTTGTTTTTTTCAAACAGGTGGAAGGCGCTCAGGAATCGTCGGTTCCGGTGCGCGGATTGGCATTTTCCATGCGGGCCCGCAGCGCCCCGGCCTCGTCCCGCAAGGCGGCATTCTCCGGCTCCAGGGCGGCAGCGCTTTCCAGCACCGCCACGGCGTCCACCAGCCGTCCCTGCATCACCATCACCCGCCCCAGCGCGGCACGGCAACCGGCATGCTCCGGCTCCGCGGCCACGGCCTGCAACAGTACCGCGTGCGCCTCCGCCAGCCGCCCCTGATCGGCCAGCGCCAGCCCCAACCCCGTCAGCAATTCCGGATCGTAGGGGATGGACGCCAGCGCATGGCGGTAGCTGTCCACCGCCTCCTCCGGCTCCCCGGCCAGACGCAGCGCGTCGCCCAGCAGACGGTGGGTATGCACGTGCTGAGGACGCACCAGCGCCGCGCGGCGATAGCAGTTTACCGCCTCGGTCAGTTCCCCCGCGTCCATATGCAGACGGGCCAGAGTGTGCAGATAGGCCAGTTGTTCCGGCTTCTCGGACGCCGCCCGCTCCAGCATGGCCACCGCCTCGGCCTGCCGCCCGGCGGCCGCGTGCAGCACCCCCAGACGGTAGAGCGCCTCCGTGTTGCGCGGGCGGTTGGTCAACACCTGTTCATAGATGGCGCGCGCCTCCTCGACGTGCCCCTGCTCCGCCAATTTTGCGGCCTTGTCCAGACGTGCCTGGATATTGCGCATGTGCCCCCCGGGATTATATATCGCCCGCCGTCCCCGTTCGGGGCCAGCGTGGCTGGGTATCGCTTGGTGGGGTCCACCGCCGCCCCCGCGGGCGAAAACGGCAGACCGCAATACTCATCCTTTCACGGGGTCCGGCGCTGGTCAAGCGACACCGTTTCCTCCGCATGACCACGGGCGCTAGAATGAAGCACTCCGTTTACACCGGGAGCTTTAACGCATGGGTAACTGGCGGGAACGACGGCGGGCGGATCTGGGCCGGATTCACCAGGCGCGCCGCAGCATGGACCTGGACGATCCCACCTATCGCGCCCTGCTGCGCGACCTGACCGGACATGACAGCGCCGCCGAGCTGGACGCCAACGGTCTGGCCCGGGTAATCGCCTTTTTCCGTGAATGCGGCGCGCTGACATCCGCCCCCGCGCCGGCCACCCCCCGCTCACGCCCCTCCCACGTGGGACGTCTGCGCGCCATGTGGCGTGGTCTGGCCGCCTGCGGACAGGTGGCCGACGGCAGCCCCCAGGCACTGGACCGCTTTGTCCGCCATCACATCGGCTGCGCCGGGGTGGCCGCCCTGAACGCCGATCAGGCCGCCCGCGTCACGCATCTGCTCAAGACCTGGCAACGGCGGCGACCGGGACGGCGGGGCCGCCCCAACGGGCGTGGCCACTGATGCGGGCCACCGGGGCATGCGGGTGCCGACGCTCCGGCCCGGCGGCTCAGCGGGGCGGTCTATTCCCCCGGAGCCGGTGCTGCCCGCCTCCGGGGGGAGATATTCGCCGGATTAAACGGAATTCCGGTATCGAACAGGTGAACAAAATGGAAAGTTGGTGGTAACCTTCATACGCGTCGGGGTCACCGGGGGACGTGACCACCGCCCGCGGCCGGGAGAGGGAACATCCGGCGGCGGTTCGACACCCCAAGGGAGCACGTTGTCCAGTGAGTGATTACACACGCCGTTTTGAACGTCACAGCATGGCCCTGCCGGTTTCCGTGGAGGGGGGAGGCCGCGAAGTGAGCGCACATACCCGCCAGGTGGGTCTGGGCGGATGTTACGTGGTGTGTACCGATCCGCCGGAAGAGGGGGAAACCGTGCATGTGACCCTGAGCCTCACCGATCCGCGCGAGGGCCAGTCGATCTCCGCCAAGGGGCAGGTGGTCTATGTGCTGTCCGACGGCATGGGCATTTCGTTTTCCGAGATCGACGACGCTGCCCAGGAAGTGCTGTGGGACTTCTTCATGGCCCAGGACCTGAAGTGGTAAAACCCGCCCGGGCTTGCGCCCTGTCCGGTCCCGCGCCCGGGTGCGCGGGGGTCAATCCTCGAGCGTAAAGCCGATCTTGACGGTCACCTGCCACTGGGTGACCTGGCCACCCTCGATGTGGCCGCGCAATTCCGACACCTCGAACCAGCGCATGTTGCGCACGGTTTGACCGGCGCGGGCCACCGCCCCGTTCACCGCCGCCTCCACGCTCTCGCTGCTGGTGCCGGTCAGTTCGATGTGCTTGTATACGTGATCGCTCATGGTTGCCTCCGCCGGGTTGCCCGCGGGCCTCGCGCCCGCTGCGCCTCAATGGCGCATCATTCTGGTTTTACTGTGCACCGGGGCGGGACGGAATACAAGCGGATCGGTCATCCTCCGCGCGTGATCCCGGTAATCACCAGCACCAGCACCGCCAGCGCCAGCAACACCGGGAACAGTTGCAGCGCGGCCCCCGCCCGCATCATCAGCCACTGGTTGCGCAGCATCGGCGGGGTCTGCTCGCCGATCAGCCGGGTCAGTGCCGCCGCGTGGGGTCCATCGGGATCCAGGCGCAGCCCCACCCGGGCCACGGCACGGGCCAGATCGGGCTTCCCGGCACGCAAAAAAGAGTGTGCCTGCCAGGCCAGCAGACGCGCATTGGGGGCCCGCGGGAAATCGCCGCCCCGGGCATTGGCCAGAATCGCGCGCACACTGGCGGCGGGTCCGTTGGGGAACCCCCACCAGCCGATCATCCAGGTGAGCAGGGAGGCGCCGACCGCCACATCGCGGGCACAGCGGGCGCAGTAAATGCCGGTCAGGCGTTCGTGGGAAACGCGGGTGATGCCCCCGGCCACCCGATGAAAGGTCAAAAAACGCGGTTGGGCGGTGACGCTGTTGCACCGGGTGCAGGCCACCGGGTCACCACCGTCGTCCGGGCCGGACGCACCACCGGTGCAGGCGGTGAGCGCCTCCAGGTCATAGGCTTCCCGGCGGACCGGATCGGAAAGGGTCTGCCAGGCGTCCTCCAGGGCGCGCTGCTGCATATCGCCCCCCAGCCGCCCCTCGCGTCCGGCGAGGGCCTTGCGCCGCTCCCTGTAGGCCTTGGCGAGTGCCACATCGGAGGCGTGCGGCGCCATGCCGAGGATGCGGTAATACCCCTTGCTGTCCGGATGTTCCATGGGGGCCATGGTACCCTGTTTGCGCGTCCGGCAGCAGGAGAAAACGTGTCAGCCCAGGCGGCGCCCGAACATCAGCAGGCTGCCCGCCACCGCCACATTCAGCGAATCCACCGGTGGTGCCATGGGGATACGGATCGCCCGGTCGGCGGCGGCCGCCAGTTCCAGCGGCACCCCCTGCCCCTCCGCGCCCATCACCCAGGCGGCGCGAACGCCGGCGGGCAAGTCCGCCGGGGAGGTATCGCCGTCCACCTGGGCCACGCACACCGTGAATGATTCGGATTTGAGATAGTCCGCCAGGGAGTCCGCCGGAGCGTCCCACACCCCCCACGGCAAACGGAACACGCTGGCGGCCGCGGCCCGGACCGCCTTGAAGCCGGTGGGGTCGGCACAGTTGCGGTCAATAATCACTCCGCAGGCACCCGCCGCTTCCGCGCTACGCATCAGGGTACCCACATTGCCCGGATCCTGCACCCCCGCCAGCACCAGCAGGTCGCCGGTTCCGGTCACCACCTGCATGAGCGGAGCGGGGGTCAACGCCACCACCGCCACCACCCCCTGCGGGGTGCGGGTGTCGGCGATGCGCGCCAGCACCGGCGTGCTCACGCCGGTCAGTTGAACTCCGGCGGCCGCGGCCTTCTCCAGCAATGCGGTGCCGCCGGGCCGCTCGTAAACCGTGGAGCACCAGAACAGTTCCCGCACACGCCCGGGAAGGTCCAGCAATTCCGTGACCACCTTGACCCCCTCGGCCAGGGCCAGACCGCTCTCCCGGCGGTGTTTTCCCTGATGCAGGGCGCGCGCCTTGCGCACGTGGGGATTGGCAACGCTGGTCAGGATGGATGGCGGTGTCATGCTCGAAAATGCTCCCGCACCCGCCGTCCCCATGCGACCGGGCTCAATGGCACGCCCCGGTGGGCGTGTATGCGGGGATTGTGCCGAATCCGGAAGCAAAAATCCACCCGAGGCAACCGGGTGTGCAGTCGGCGCGCTACAGGATTTCCAGCACGTTCTCGGGAGGACGGCCAAGGGCGGCGCGCTCCCCGTTGACGACAACCGGACGTTCCATCAGGCGCGGGTGGGCGCTCATGGCGGCAAGCAATTCCGCATCGGTCTTGCCCGCGTCCGCCAGGCCGAGTTGTTTGTACTCGTCCTCCTTGGTGCGCATCAGTTCGCGGGGGGAGGTCATGCCCAGCTTGCCCAGCAGGTCCCGCAGGGTGTCGGCGGAAGGCGGGGCGTCCATATAGTGGATCACCTCCGGGGTCACGCCATTCTGTTCCAGCAGTTGCAGGGTTTGGCGGCTCTTGGAGCATTTCGGGTTATGGTAGATGACAATGGACATGATCTCTTCGCGATCTCAACTGCCCGGCACCAGCGGCCACACCATCGGCACCAGGACAAGGGTCAGAAAAAAGATAAGTATAAGCAGCGGGCCGCCCACGCGCATGTAATCCAGAAAACGATAGTTGCCGGGGCCGTACACCAGAATGTTGGCCGGGTGGGCGACCGGAGTGATGAAGCTGGTGGAAGCGGAAATGGCGATGGCCATGGCAAACGGATAGGGCGACAGCCCCATGCCGCTGGCGGCCTCCAGCGCAATGGGCACCACCAGCACGGCGGCGGCGGCGTTGGACATCACCTGGGTGAGCAGGGTGGTGGCGATGAAGAAGCCGCCCATGACCACCAACGGTCCCATTGGGGCCAGGGTGGAGAGCATTCCCCCCGCCAGCCACTGGGCGGCGCCGGAATGCTCCATGGCGATGGCCAGCGGCAGCATGCCGGCGATCAGGAACACGCTCTTCCAGTCGATGGACCGGTAGGCCTCCTCCATGGTGAGGCAGCGCAGCAATACCATGGCGATGGCCGCAATGGTTCCGGCCAGGGCAATATGCAGCAGGCCAAAGGTGGCACACCCGACCGCGGCCCCCATCACCAGCATGGCGCGCCAGGCCCGGTCGGTGCGCATGCCTTCCAGTTCCACCTCCTCCAGCACCAGAAAGTGGCGTTCGTCGCGCAGATGGCGCAGGGACTCGCGCTGCCCCTGCACCAGCAGGACGTCACCGGCCTTGACCGGGATGCGCCCCAGCTTGTCGTGCAGCATTTCGCCGTGGCGGTAAATGCCCAGGGCGGTCACCTGGAAGCGGTTGCGGAAGTCGATTTCCTTCATGGTCCGCCCGACGATCCACGACTGGGGGGAGATGACCACCTCCAACAGGCCGATGTCGTCCGAGGTGATGGCGCTTTCCCGCCCGCCCAGTTCGGCCTTGATCTGCACCCCGCCGGTGCGGCGCACCTCCATGATTTTTTCCACGTTGGCTTCCACCAGCAGGTGGTCGCCCTCGTTCAGCACCTCGTGGGGAAGCGGCGAAAGGATGCGGATCTGCCGTGTGGTGGGGCGCTCTCCGGGGCCCTCGTACGGGGTTCCCTCCGGTACCGGCGCCTTGCGGATGATGCCCAGCACGGCAATGTCGAAATCGCGCCCCAGGCGCGATTCGGCCAGGGTGCGTCCGATCAGCGGCGACTCGGGCAGAATCATCAGCTCGGTGAGATAGGTGCGGATGAACTCACCCAGTTCCGCCTCCGGGCTGACCCGCACCGGCAGCAGGCGGCGGCCGAGGGTGGCCATGAACAACACACCCACGATCAGGATCGGCAATCCCACGGGGACAAAATCGAATACCTCGAAGCCGTCAAATCCGTGGGCCTCCAGGGACATGCTGACCAGCAGGTTGGGGGGCGTTCCGATGAGGGTGAGCATACCGCCCAGCAGCGAACCGAAGGCCAGCGGCATGAGCAGCTTGGAAGCGGGAATCCCCGCCTGCCGGGCCAGCCCCACCACGGCGGGAAACAGCACGGCGGTGGCGCCGATGTTGTTCATGAACGCACTCATGGTGCCCACCGTGAGCATTATGGCCACCACCAGCAAGCTTTCACGGTCACCGGCAATGCGGTAAATCTGATGGCCGATGGTCTGGGTAACGCCGGTCTGGGAAAGGGAGGCGCCCAGCACGTACATGGCCACCACGGTAACCACCGCCGGATTGGCGAAACCCGAAAAGGCTTCGTCGATGGACACCAGTCCGAACACGGCCAGGGCGGTGAGCACCAGCAGCGCGGTCAGGTCCACGCGCAACCACTCGGTGGCGAACAACACCATCGCCACCACCAGGATGCCCAATACCAGCGGGATTTCCATCAAGGGCCTTTTACACCAACGCCACACACGCCCGGCAGGGCGCGAATGTCACCATATCATAATTCGACGGAGCCCGCGCCGCGCGGGTCGGTCAGCGGGAAACCGGCATCTTGTGGTGGGTCCATTCCCACCAGCTTCCGTCGTAATTTTTCACCTTCGGATACCCCTTCAGGTGCAGCACCATGAATACCACCGCCGAGCGCACGCCGCCGGTGCAGTAGGGGACGATCTCCTTGTCCGGGGAAATCCCGGCCTTTTCCAGCATCGGCAGCAGATCCGTATCCAACAGAAAGGTACCGTCGTTGCGATACATGGCGCTCCACGGCAGATTGACCGCACCGGGCACATGCCCCTGATCGGCAAATTCGTCGGCGCCCCGCGTGTCCACCACCACGGTGCCGGGCGCAGCGCCGTTCATGCAGGCGGCCACACCGTCCCGGTCGATGGATGTCCCCGTGCGCAGGTTGGGCACGAACTTCACGGTGCGCGGCCGGGTGGGCAGCATGGCGGTAGCGCGCCCCTCATCACGCCACTTGGGATAGCCGCCGTCCAGAACGCGGATGTCGTCGTGCCCCAGCATGTGCAACATCCAGAAAAAACGCCCCTCGGCCCCCCAGTTCTCAAACGGCTCGGATACCAGCACCACCGGCCGGTCAACGGCCACGCCCAGGTCCGAAAAGCCCGCCGCCAGCACCGAATGGTCCGGGTGCAGCATGCCCTTCACCTTGTGGGACGGATCGCAAAACTCCTGCCAGCGGGTGGCGACCGAACCGGGGATGTGCCCCTTCAGATAGGCCAGGTTACCGCGCACGTCCAGGATCGCCGGGCTTTCCGCCGCTATCAGCTCGGCCAGTTCTCCGGTGGTGATCAATCCCGATGGCATGCATTCCTCTCCACGCAAAAACCGCCCCGGCTGCCGGGGCACATGACGTTGATTATTGGTGGTTTCACCCGGAGCGTCAAACCGGCTGTCCGGTGAGTACCGATACCATGTCCGCGTGAATGCGGCCATTGCTGGCCAGAATTTCGTAATCCGACAGGCGGTGGGGGGTTCCGTCAAAGCGGCTGACGGTGCCGCCCGCCTCCAGCACCATGAGCTTGGCGGCGGCGGTATCCCACGGCTTCAGGTTCAGTTCCCAGAAGCCGTCAAAGCGCCCGGCGGCCACATAGGAAAGATCGATGGCGGCGGACCCGGTTCGGCGCGTGGCCTGGGCCCGGCGGGTAAAGGCGGCGAAATGGTCCAGGTTGTCGCGCGCCGCATCGTGCACGTTGTAGGCAAACCCGGTGGTCAGCATGGCGTCCACCAGTGTGTCCACCGGCGAAACCCCGATGGGCGCTCCGTTCAGGGTGGCCCCCCGGCCCTTCACCGCCACGAACATTTCGTTCAGCATGGGCGCGAACACCACCCCCAGGGTTGGCTCCCCGGCCACCTCCAGCCCGATGGACACGCAAAAGAACGGAACCCGGTGGGCAAAGTTGGTGGTGCCGTCCAGCGGGTCGATGATCCACCGGCACGGGTGGTCGCCCCCCTCCGCGCCGCCCTCCTCCGCCAGGATGCGGTGGTCCGGAAAATTGTTGCGGATGGCCGCCGTCACTTCCGCCTCACAGGCGGTGTCCACCTCGGTGAGAAGGTCGATGGTGCCCTTTTTGACCACCTTCACGGTCCGGTGATAGCCGTCCTTCTGGATGTCTCCGGCCACATGAGCGGCGGCCAGCGCCACCTCCAGCGCCAGGTCCAGGTCTACCGGTTGCCTCACGGATGCCCTCACGTCTCCAACCCCGGCCGAATGCCGGGGCGGTGCCCCAAGGGTAGCACGGCCCGCACCACCGGTTTCGACGGATCCCCCCGCTCGGGTTAGAATAAAAAGGCACATGCGCGGCCCCCGTGCCGCGCCTCCTCACCCTTGTAATGAAGAACGAAGGCGGTTGAACCGGTTGTCCACCCCCCTGTCCATCGGCGTGATCTCCGACACCCACGGGCGCATGCATGCGCGGGTGTTCGACCTGTTCAGCGGCGTGGACCACATCCTGCACGCGGGGGACATCGGCACCGAGGAGGTGCTCATCGACCTGCGCGCCATCGCTCCGGTCACGGTGGTGCACGGCAACGTGGACGTGTTCAGCCCGCTGGAGAAATACCCGGAGGAGACGGAGATCATTCTGGGCGGGGTGCGGGTGCATCTGGTGCATCAGGTGGCGCCGCTCCTTCAGCGGCTGGATCGCGGCCAGTGGCAGGGACACCTGCCGCAGGTGCTGGTCTACGGCCACAGCCACACGGGGCTGGCATCGCGGGCTGGCGACGTGCTGCTGTTCAACCCGGGCAGTGCCGGGCCGCGCCGCTTCGACAAGATCCCCTCGGTCGGTTTTTTGACCATTGAAAACGGCGTGGCCACCCCGAAGCTGGTGGCCCTGGAACCCGCCGAACAGGAGTTGCTCGCCGGTGCGTCGTAATCCCCTGCCGGTGCTGTGCGCCGTGCTGGCGCTGTTGGCCTCCGCCTGTGGCGGTGGGAGTTCATCCCCCTCATCCGGGGTGACGGTGCATGCCACCGGGTTGCAGCCAATGGACGTGGTGCTGGGCGATTTCGACGGCGACGGGAATCTGGATGTGGCGGTGGCCAATCAATTCGAAATTCCCGGATCGGTGGTCACCCTGTTCCAAAATACGGGAGGCGCGTTTTCGGCGGGCCTGAACCTGGCTTCCACCACCGCCGGAAGCGCGATTTCCACCATCGCACTGGCGGCGGGAAACCTCAACGGCGACGCATACGACGATCTGGTGATCCTGTATCTGGACGGCGACGCCTACGAACTCGCGTCCGGCGCGGCCACCCTGGCCGGAATGGCCACCAGCGGGGCGGTGAGCCTTGGGGCCGGGTCGTTCCCACAGTCCGTCACGCTGGCCGATTTTAACCGTGACTCGAAGCAGGACATGGCGGTTTCCCTGAGCCAATATGACCGCATCGACCTGCTGGCCGGGGACGGCACGGGCGGCTTTGCCGCCGCGTGGACCAGCATCCCCACCGGAGGGACCAGCACTCCCTGGGGCGTGGCCGCGGGCGATATCGACAACGACGGCAACCTCGACCTGCTGGCGGTGACCATCGCCGGCCCGGAGTATCTGGCCGCTTCCTTCGGCCCCGCCTTTTCCGGCCTGATCCCCGCCGCCACCGCCCTGCGCTCGCCCACCGCCGCCAACGTGGCCGCCGGGAAGTTCGACACGAACCCAAGGGCCGATGTGGTCACGGTCCAGAACGATGAAAATCTGGCGCGGGTGTTTCTGAATGGCAACCTGACGGCCCCGGTCACCTACCCCGTCGGCACCGGACCGGTGGACGTGGCCATCGGCGACGTCACCGGCGACACCTTCGCCGACATCATCACCGCCGACCGGGACGCCGACACCGTCACCATCCTGCCCGGCCTCGGCGATGGCACGTTCGACACGGCCGCCACCATCACCCTGGCCGTTCCCGCCCAGCCCGCCGCGCTGGCCGTGGGCGACCTGAATGGCGACGGGGTGGCCGATATCCTCACCGTGCATCCCACCCTGAACCAGCTTGCGGTGATTCTCCGGTAGCACCGGTTGGGTCCGGTTGATTTCCCACAACGCCTTATGGTTGCTTGAATAATGGGCGGTTTTGTCCGATAAGAGCCTGGAGGATCATGCCCGAACTGAGCCAAACCGACAGCCACGGCACGCTGAACCGCCTGATCCGGGTGGCGCGCTGCCTGGAGCCCGCCGACCTGCTGATTACCGGCGCCCGCCTGGTCAACGTGGCCACCGGCGAGGTGTACGCCGCCAACGTGGCGTTGTGCGGCGATCGGATCGCGGGCATCGGCATGCACTACACCGAGGGGAATCAGGTCATCGACGCCACGGGAAAATTCATCCTCCCGGGCCTGATCGATGCCCACATGCATATCGAAAGCTCCCTTCTGACGCCGGCGGAATACACCCGGGCGGTGCTGCCGCGCGGCACCACCACCATCGTCATCGACCCCCACGAACTGGCCAACGTGCTGGGGCTGACCGGCGTTCGCTACGTGCTGGAAGCCAGCCGCAATCTGCCGCTCACCCTGTATGTCATGGCCTCCAGTTGCGTGCCCGCCACCGACATGGAAACCTCCGGCGCCACCCTGGGCAGCCGCGAAATCACCGAGATGCTCACCTGGGAACGGGTGCTCGGCGTGGCCGAAATGATGAACGTTCCCGCCATTTTGAACGGCAACCCGGACACCCTTTCGCTGCTATCCGCCGCCGCCGAGTGGAAAGTGCCGGTGGATGGCCACTCCCCCGGTCTGAGCGGGCCGGACATGGTGGCCTACGTGGCCGCCGGAGTGCAGACCGACCACGAATGCACCACCCCGGAGGAGGCGCTGGAAAAGCTGCGCCTGGGCATGTACCTGATGATTCGCGAAGGCTCCGCCGCGCGCAACATGGAAGCCCTGCTGCCGGTGGTCAACGACGGCAACCACCGCCGCTGCCTGCTGGTGACCGACGACACCCATCCGCACGAACTGCTGTCCCGCGGGCACATGGACCACGCCCTGCGCAAGGCCGTTTCGCTGGGGATGGACCCGGTGCGCGCGGTGCAGATGGCCACCATCAATTCGGCCGAGGCCATGGGCCTGCACCGCACCGGCGCCGTGCTTCCCGGGTGGCGGGCCGATCTGCTGCTGGTTGACGATCTTTCAAACTTCGCCGTGCGCACGGTCATCAAGGACGGCCGGGTGGCGGTTCAGGACGGGGAAATCCTGGTGCCCGTCCCCACCCACACCGATCCCAAGGTGCGCGGCCGCGTGCGGGTCGGGAAGATCACCCCGGACCGTTTCCACATTCCCTTTGCCGGAAAAACCGCGCGCGTCATCGGACTGACCGAGAACCAGCTCATCACCCGCAGCCTGGAGATGGCGGTCACCGTGGAGGATGGCGCCGCCATTTCCGACCCGGCCAGGGACCTGCTCAAGGTGGCGGTCATCGAGCGCCACACTGCCAGCGGCAAAATCGGGTTGGGACTGGTGCACGGCATGGGACTGATGCGCGGGGCCATGGCCTCGACCGTGGCCCACGACTCGCACAACCTGATTGTGGTGGGAGAAAACGATTCCGACATGGCCGCCGCCGTTTCCGCGCTGGAAAAAATGGGGGGCGGATTCGTCATCGTGGTGGACGGGCAGGTGGTGGAATCCCTGGCCCTGCCGGTGGCCGGACTCATGTCCGAGGAACCGGTGGAGGTGGTGGCCGAACGCGGCAAGCGCCTGCGCGAGGCCGCCAAGCGCCTGGGTGTGAAACCCGCGACGCCGTTCATCACCCTGAGCTTTCTGGCCCTGCCGGTGATTCCCGAACTCAAGATTACCGATCACGGGCTGGTGGACGTGACCCGCTTCGAAATGACGGACCTGGAAATCGGCTAGCCTACCTGCTCCGCCTCTTCTTCCGCCAGCGCCCGCACCCGCTCCAGCAACACCCGCACCCGCCGCCCGATCTGGTCGCGCACCTGGCGGAACTGTTCCGTGGGCATCTCTTTTGGATCGGGAATGTTCCAGTCCTCGCGAATGGCCGCCGCCACGTTGGGGCAGGCATCGCCACACCCCATGGTAACCACCGCCTGATACGGCCCCGGGGGAATTTCGTCCAGACCGGTGGAGCGGTGGGCCGTCAGGTCGTATCCCACCTCGGCCATCATCACCGTGGCCCGCGGGTTCACCTGACCGGCAGGGCGCGACCCGGCGCTCAGCGCATGCACCTCCCCGGCTCCCGCCATGCGCAAAAACGCCTCGGCCATCTGGCTTCGGCAGGCGTTTTCCACACAGACGAACAGGACTTTGGGCAGATCCATCAGGACTCCTCCACACCAAGGACACGACCGGACACCCGGCAGGAAGCCGGACGCGGCCCGAAACATACCGCCAGCACCGCCCCCGCCAGCGGCACGATCAGATACACCCACAACGCCCCGGCCTCTCCCGCCACCCATGCGGGTCCCAGCGAGCGGGCCGGATTCATCGAAGCCCCGGAAACGCCACCCCCCACCGCCGCCTCCAGCGCCACGGTAACCCCCACCGTCATGGCCACCCGCCAGCGCGCCGCCGACGCGGGCAGCCGCAACACCACGCTCATCAGCGCCATGGTCAGGGCCAGTTCCATGAGAATGGCCGAACCCAGGCTCAGATGCGGCCGGGTGACCGGAAACCCCGCCGTCACCCCGGACAGGACCGAAAGCCCCCACGCGGCCAATGCCGCACCGGCAACCTGGGCCGTCCAGTAGGGAGCCACATCCCGCCCCGGCAACCGCCCCGCCGCCCACAGGCCAAAGGTGACCGCCGGATTCAGGTGCGCACCGGACACCGGCACGGTCAGCCACACCGCCACCGCCACCGCCAGGCCGAACCCGGCCGCGACCCCGGGGTTTCCCAGGGCACCGGTCAGCGATTGGATCAATTCCGCGCCGACTCCGATCCATACCAGGATGCCGGTGCCCGCCACCTCCGCCCCGAAGCGTGCCGCCATGGATTTGGATTTCACTGGATTCCCCTTCTCTCCCCGTTTGCATTTACAAGATAAGTACTGTCCGTTAGGAAACCGTTAATTTTCAGTGAGTATTCCGTGAAGAGCGAGACAAACGCGCCGGCGCCGTGGCACCATGACTCCCGGAATGGACCATGAGCACCGCACCCCACATATTGATCGTCGAGGACGAGCCGGACATCGTGGAACTGATCCGCTACAACCTGGAGCGGGCCGGATACCGGGTACGCGCCGCCATGAGTGGCGATGCCGGACTGCGCGACGCCCTCGCCCACCCGCCGGGGATGGTGGTGCTGGACCGGATGATGCCGGGGCTGGACGGGCTTCAGGTGTGCCGTGCCCTGCGCGCCGAGGCCGGCACCGAAACCGTGCCGATCCTGATGCTCACCGCCCGTGGCGCCGAGGCCGACGTGGTGGCGGGGCTGGAGGCCGGGGCCGACGACTACGTGGTCAAACCGTTCTCCCCCAAAGTGCTGATCGCCCGTGTGCGCGCCCTGTTGCGGCGCGTCACCCCCGAGGTGGCGGAACCCGCCGCCAGCGCTTCGGCGCCCGCCCCCGGTAATGTGATTGCCCATTACGGCATCGAACTGGATCCGGGCCGCCGCCGGGTCACCGTGGAAGGGGTCGAGGTCACCCTTACCCGCACCGAGTTCGATCTGCTCGAATACCTGCTCAAGCGCCCCGGTTGGGTGTTCACCCGCAACCAGATCGTGGACGGCATCAAGGGGACCGGGCACCCGGTCACCGAGCGCAGCGTGGACGTGCAGGTGGCCGCCCTGCGCAAAAAGCTCGGCCCGCGCGGTTCCGTGGTGGAAACCGTGCGCGGCGTCGGCTACCGGGTGGCGGAGTAGACATGGGCGAGCGCGTATTGCTGTGGCGGGTGTTCATCCCCGGCGTCACCATCCTCACCGGTGCCCTGTTGCTGTTGTGCCTTTACGGGCTGTCCCTGTTGGGTGGCGAAGCCGGTACCGCGCAACGGGGCGACCTGCTGATCGCCACCCTGTTCACCGCCCTGGGCGCGGGCCTCGTGCTGTACAACGTGGCGCGGGGGCTCGCGACCCCGTTTGAGGAGGCCGCCGAAGCCGCCGAACGGCTGGCGGCGGGCGAATCCGGCCACCGCATGCCAAGCCATGCCGAGGGGGAACTGGCCTCCATCGCCGAGGCGATCAACCTGCTGGCACGCACCCGCGAATCCGGCGCAAGTGCCGGAGAGCGGCGGGAACAGGAGCACCTGGCAATCCTGTCGGTCATGTCCGATGGGGTGGTTGCGGTGGACGCGGGCGGCCGCATCATCACCCTCAATCCGGCCGCCGCCGGTTTTTTAAAGCTGGCCCGCGCCGATGCGCCGGGCAGACGCCTGGCGGAACTGGTGCGCAACCCGGACCTGCTCCGGTTTGCCGATCAGGTGCGCGCCGAAGGCGGCACCGGCGAAACCGAGGTAAGCCTTTCCGGCGCCCGCGGTGAACTGCGCCTGCGCGTTACCGCCGCCCCGCTGCCCCGTGGCAAGGGGCGCCCCGGCAGCGTGCTGGTGTTCACCGACATCACCCGCATTCACCAGCTGGAACGCATGCGCCGCGACTTTGTGGCCAATGTCTCCCACGAACTGAAAACCCCCATCACCGCCATTCAGGGCGCGGTGGAAACCCTGCGCGACGGCGCCGCCGACGACCGCGAGGCCCGCGACCGGTTTTTCGACATGCTGCACCGCCAGTCGGAGCGGCTGGGGGCACTGGTGTCCGACACCCTGAGCCTGTCACGCATTGAGCGCGACGTGGACAAGGGGGGCATGACCCTTTCCCCCACCCGGCTGCGCAAGGTACTGGACGAGGCCATGGAGGACTGCCGCCCCAAGGCGGACGAAAAGGGTACCCCGGTTACCGTGGAATGCCCGGACGATCTCCAGGTTTCCGCCGACGCCGCCATGCTGGAACAGGCGGTGGTGAATTTGGCCCTGAACGCCATCACCTACAGCCCCCCCGGAACCCCGGTGGCGGTCCGGGTGCTCCCCGGAAGCGACATTGTGATCGAGGTGGCCGACAGCGGTCCCGGCATCGCGCCGGAACACCTGCCGCGCCTGTTCGAACGGTTTTACCGGGTGGACGCCGGCCGCAGCCGCGATCTGGGCGGCACCGGCCTTGGGCTGGCGATTGTGAAACACGTGGCCCTGGCCCACGGAGGCCGCGTGTCGGTGGATTCCAAACCGGGAAAGGGCAGCACCTTCCGGATTCACCTGCCGACCGCCTGAGCCCCCTCCCCACCGCGCCCAAGCTTTTCCTCCACCTCCACCACCCGGCGGGTGATGGACAGCACGGAATCGGGGTTCAGGCTCATGGATTCGATCCCCTCCTTGACCAGAAATTCCGCAAAATCCGGATAGTCCGACGGAGCCTGGCCGCAGATGCCGATGTGCCGTTCCATGCGGCGCGCGGTGCGGATGGCCTGGGACACCAGCATCTTCACCGCCGCGTTGCGCTCGTCGAACACGGACGCCACCAGCGGGCTGTCCCGGTCCACCCCCAGGGTGAGCTGGGTCAGGTCGTTGGAGCCGATGGAGAAGCCGTCGAAGTGGGCCAGAAACTGCTCGGCCAGAATCACGTTGGCGGGGATCTCGCACATCAGGTAGACCGTCAACCCGTGCTCGCCGCGTTTCAGGCCGTTCCGGGCCATGCGGTCGAGCACTCCCAGTCCCTCGGCCACGGTACGCACGAAGGGGATCATCACCTGCACGTTGGTCAGCCCCATTTCCTCGCGCACGGCGCGGATCGCGCGGCACTCCAGGGCAAAGCCCTCGCGGTACACGTCGCTCACGTAGCGCGCCGCGCCCCGGAACCCGAGCATGGGGTTTTCCTCCTTCGGCTCGAAATCCCTGCCGCCAATCAACTCCGCGTACTCGTTGCTCTTGAAATCGCTCAACCGCACGATCACCGGCTTGGGATAGAAGGCGGCGCCGATGGTGCCCACCCCCTCCGCCAGCTTGCGCACAAAGTAGTCGGCCGGGCCGTCATAGCCGCGCGTCAGGCGGGCGATTTCCTCGCGCACCGCCGGGTCCGCCACCTCCTCCGGGTGCAACAGCGCCTGGGGATGCACGCGCACCTGATTGCTGATGATGAACTCCAGCCGCGCCAGCCCCACCCCGTCGTTGGGCAAAAACGAGGCCTCGAAGGCCACGTCCGGGTTGCCCACGTTCATCATGATGCGCGTGTGCGGACGCGGCAGCCCTTTCAGGGAGATTTTTTCCACCTCAAACGGCACCTTGCCCTCCAGCACCACCCCCTCGGCGCCCCCGGCGGCGGACACGGTAACGGTTTCGCCGGTGCGGATGCTGCGGGTGCCGTCGCCGGTGCCGACCACGGCGGTCAGCCCCAGTTCGCGGCTGACGATGGCCGCGTGGCAGGTGCGCCCCCCCTTGTCGGTAACGATCCCGGCGGCGGTTTTCATCACCGGTTCCCAGGCCGGATCGGTCATCTCCGCCACCAGGATTTCCCCGCTCCGTAGCTGGTGCAGATCATCGGCGGAGCGGATCACCCGCGCGGTTCCCGACACGATTCCGCCCCCCACCGCCGCGCCCCGCGCCAGTTCCTTGCCCTCCCCCTTCAGGTGAAAGCGGCGGATGGTGGTGCGCTCGGCACGGGAGTGAACCGTTTCGGCCCGCGCCTGAATGATGTAGAACGGGCCGTCGGCCCCGTCCCGCGCCCACTCCAGATCCAGCCGCACCGGATGCCCGGCCCGCTCCGAATAGTGGGACTCCACCGCCACCGCATAGCGCGCCAGTTGCACCGTTTCGGCATCGGTCAGGCAAAACCGTTCCCGCTCCGCCTGGGGCACCGGCTCGTTGACCAGCCCGTCGCCAAAACCCGCATACACCATGCGCTGTTCCTTGGCCCCCAGCTTGCGCCGAATGACCGGCGACGGGGCATGCCCCAGGGTGTGTTTGAACACATAAAACTCGTCCGGGCTGACCGCCCCCTGCACCACGTTTTCACCCAGTCCGTGGGCGGCGGTGACCAGCACCACGCCGTCGAAACCGGTGTCGGTATCCAGGGTGAACATGACCCCGCTGGTGGCCTGATCGGAGCGCACCATCTGCTGCACCGCCACGCTCAAGGAAACCTGCATGTGATCGAAGCCGTTGTGGATGCGGTAGACGATGGCCCGGTCGGTAAACAGGGACGCCCAGCAGCGGCGCACCGCGTCCAGCAGCGCCTCCTGCCCGCGAATGTGCAGGTAGCTTTCGTGCTGTCCGGCAAAGGAGGCGTCCGGCAGGTCCTCGGCGGTGGCGGAGGAGCGCACCGCCACATCCAGATCGCCACACCCGGCGGACAGTTTCGTATAGGCGTCGGCAATGGCGGCCGCGATAGCGGGCGGCACCGGGGCATCGGCCACCAGCGCGCGCAGCCGCTCGCCGCGCCGGGCCAGATCGGCCACGTCGTCCAGGTCCACCCCGTTCAGCAGGTCGTGCATTTCCGCTTCGATACCGGCTCCGGAAACCACCTGCCGATAGGCCGGGGCGGTGATGCAGAAACCGTCGGGCACCGGCACCCCGAGCGGCTTCAACTCCCGATAGAGTTCCCCCAGGCTGGCCCCCTTGCCCCCCACCAGCGGCACATCATCCAGCGACACCTGATCGAAAAAAAGGACCGGATCCATGCGTGGCCTCCCCGTGCAGGGTCAGAGGGACAATGTCCCCCTCGTTTACGTATATCACCGGCGGGGAGGGAGTGAAAGGATTTTGAGTGGAAACGGGGAGGCCACCTGAAAACGGCCTTCAGATGGGATTGGGAATGTCCACGAACTCGCAGGTCACGCCGAATTCGGCGGCCAGCCGTTCGCCCAGCGCCATCACCCCGAAGCGCTCGGTGGCGTGGTGCCCGGCGCCGATGTAGTGGATGCCTTCCTCCCGCGCCAGGTGATAGACGTACTCACTGGCTTCGCCGGTAATGTAGACGTCGGCCCGCACCTCGACCGCCTCGCGCACCAGATCGGGGGCGCCGCCGCTGCACAGGGCCACGGTGCGCACCGTGGACGGGCCGAACGGCAGGTGAAACAGGTCGTCCTTGCCGAGCATGCGGGAGGTTTTGGACAAAAAGTCGTCGAACGGCAGCGGTTCCGGAAGGCTGCCCATGCAGGCGATGGTCTGCCCCTTGTAGCGGCCGAAATCGCGCCGCTCCGTCAGCCCCAGGCGTTCGAACAATTGCGCGTTGTTGCCCACCTGCGGGTGGCGGTCCAGCGGCAGGTGATAGCCAACCAGACTGAGGCCGTGTTCGAGCAGAAAGCCCAGGCGTTTTTTAAGGCTGCCCTTCACCACGCGGCTTTCCCCGTCCCAGAACATGCCGTGATGCACCAGCACCATCTGCGCTCCGGCTTCCACCGCGCGCTCAAACAGCGGCATGCAGGCCGAAACGCCCCCCACCACGCCGGTGACTTCGGAGCTCCCCTCCACCTGCAGGCCGTTGGGGCAGTAGTCGGCAATGGAACCGGCATCCAGCAGCCGGTCCATGTAGTCGACCATCCGGTGCAGGTCGGCCATGCGGGATTACCAGCCGGTTTCCGGCTCTTCCGGGTCCACCGGCTTCACCACCTGGGGTGCGCGCAGGGCAAACTGCATGCCCACCGCCTGGGGACCGTCCGGAGACAGGCCGGTGTACACGGCGCGCAGGCGCAGTTCCTGAATCGGTTTGATCGGCGTGGTCAGGCTTCCCAGCGACAACAGGTCGCCCTCCTTCAGGGTGATGCCCTTGGCCTTCAGTTCGGCCGCCAGCCAGCGCACCACGTCCAGCGGGTGGCCCATCAGGGAAGCGGCGTGGCCGCGGCCGATTTCGGCCCCCAGGTTGTCCGTCACCACCACCGAAAAGCCGCCCAGCCGGTCCACCCATTCCGGGGTGGCCGACAGGCGGGTTCCAAAGCCGGTGACCCCCATGCGCGCCCCGGCATTGGCGGCAATGAGCGCGGCCTTGCCGGGCATATTGCCCTCGGCATAGGTCAAATCCGCCAGTTCGATGAACGGAAACACCATGTCCAAATGGCGCAGCACGTCCAGCCGGGAGGTGGCATCGTGAATGCCGGAATCGGTCACCCGCACCAGCAGGTCGGCCTCGGCCACCGGGCGCGCGCCGAAGGTGTCCGGCAGTTTGGCGCCGTCGTTATGCAGCATGCCCTTGAGCAGGATGCCCCACACCGGCGTGTCGGCCCCCACGGCATCGCGGGCGGCCTGACTGGTGAGCGCGGCCTTGTAGCCCACCACCGGGCCCTGGGCCTCCAGATCGGGCTTCAGCAATTCCTCGCGCACCTTGTAGGCCATGGCCTCGCTGATGGAAGGCGTGGGAAGGGGTGCCGGACGTCCCTCGTCACGGTATTTGCGGAGGGTGTTGGCCAGGGCCACCTCGCGCGGCACTTCCGCATCCGGCTGCAACAGGCGCAGGGCCTCTTCCGAACTGGTCCTCGGCGGGCCTTCCGGCTCCTTCGGCGTGCAAGCCCATCCGGGGAACAGCAGCGTTCCCGCCAGCGCCACCCACATCACCTGCTTCAAGGACACAATCATTTACTGACCCATGGTGTTTATTTGTTCCAGCGTCCGGTTGTGCTGTTCCATCATTTCCGCCACCTTGTTGGCGTCGTCCACCAACTGCGGCACGTTGCGATAGGTTTCGATCACCGGCTCCAACGCCTCGGTCAGCGGTTCCGCAACCCCGGTAACCGGATCGAGCACCCTCCGGAAGCGGCTCAGGGTTTCGTCCACGACCATTTTACCCTCATCGGAATGCGCCTTTTCCGCCACGCCCGGGTCCGGGGGGTGCGTGGTGCGGGCCGCCACCGAGGGATCCACTCCCGCCAGCACCGCCGCCTGCTCCGCGCTTACCAGATTATGCACCACCACCTGCTGGGTGATGGCGCCGGTCACGCCCTTGGGCGGCGTGTTGGAATAATGCCACTCGCCTTCGTCATCAATCCACTTGTAGACAGTCATGGCTCCGGCCCGCTGGGAGTCGCCCTCTCCGGGCGAGACCACCGCGTGTCCCTCCGGGATGCGCTGGGCCGCGAAGGTCGGCGCGGCGGCCGCGCCCGGCAGGCCAACGGGTGCCGGCACGACGCCCAGGTCTGGCATCGGCGGCGGCTTGGCCACCTGGAAATTGGTGCCGAACAAAAGCGCCAGGGTCGATCCGCCCAGCAGCAGGGCGGCATATTTGGCGAGACGGGTTGGAAACACGAAACCTCCTTCCAGCGCGCTACTGCTCCTCCCCCAGCAACCGGTCGAAACTGTCCTCCCGGTTCTCGAGTGTCTTTCCGGCGCTATGTGCCTTATCGGTATATGTGGGCAAACCGACACTGCCGGGTTTGTCCGCCCCGCCGTGGGTGGCCAGATACCACCCTCCCCCACCCACCGCCGCCAGGACCATCAGAAAAAGAAACAGCTTGTTCACGCACGATTCTCCCCCGCGAACCAGCTTGGAAGGACGGGCTACAGTTCGCGTTGCAGCCGATCCAGGACATTCATGGCCTCCAGGGGCGTCATCCGGCTCAGGTCGAGGGACTTGATCTGCTCCAGCACCGGGTGCCGATCGCCCGAAAACAGGCCGAACTGCACCGCTCGCGGATCGGCCGGGGCCATCTCCGCGGCCGGGGCCTGTGCCGCCAGCCGGGGGCGCCCCTCCTGATCCAGCTCTCCGCCCTCCAGGTTGGACAGCACCTGGCGGGCGCGGTCGATCACCGTTTTTGGCAACCCGGCCAGACGGGCCACCTGGATACCGTAGCTGCGATCGGCGGCACCGTCCACGATCCGGTGCAGAAATACGATCTCGTCGTTCCACTCCCGCACCTGGACGTTCACGTTGCGCACCCCCTCGCGGCTCACGGCCAGGTCCGTCAATTCGTGATAGTGGGTGGCGAACAGGGTGCGGGCGCCGGGGTGGTCGTGCAGGTATTCGGCCACCGCCCACGCGATGGAAAGGCCGTCAAAGGTGCTGGTTCCGCGCCCGATCTCGTCCAGAATGACCAGGCTGCGGTCGGTGGCGTTGTGCAGGATGTTGGCGGTTTCGGTCATCTCCACCATGAAGGTGGACAGCCCCTCGGTCATGTTATCGGAGGCGCCGATGCGTGAAAACACCCGGTCCACCACCCCCACCCGGGCCGATGTGGCGGGCACGTGGGAACCGATCTGGGCCAGCAGGCAGATCACCGCCACCTGCCGCAGATAGGTGGACTTGCCCGCCATGTTGGGGCCGGTAATGAGCACCACCGGGGCCTCGGACAGGTTCGTGTCGTTGGCCACAAAGGTGCCCGCGGGGAGCATGGCCTCCACCACCGGATGGCGGCCGTTCTCGATTTCCAGGGTGCGCCCGTCCACCACCTCGGGCCGGGTCCAGCCGCCCTCCTGGGCCACCCGCGCCAAGGACGACAGGGTGTCCAGCGCCCCCACCGCGGCGGCCACCCATTGCAGGCGCGGCACATGCTTGGCCACCCGGTCTCGCAGGTCGGAAAACAACTCCGCCTCCAGCCGCGCCATGCGCTCCCCGGCGGACAGGATGCGGGTCTCCAGTTCCTTGAGTTCGGGGGTGATGTAGCGCTCCGCGTTGACCAGCGTCTGCTTGCGGATATAGTCGTCGGGCACGCCGCGCTCAGCCAGCTTGGCCTTGGTCACCTCCAGGTAGTAGCCGAACACGTTGTTGTAGCGGATTTTCAGCGACTCGATGCCGGAGCGCTTGCGCTCGTCGGCCTCCATGCGCGCCAGCACGCCGCGCACGTCGCTGCCGATGCGGCGCACCTCGTCCAGCTCGGCGCTCACCCCGTCCCGGATCACCCCGCCGTCCTTGAGCGCGGCGGGCACTTCCTCGGCCAGGGTGGCGGTGATATCGGCCCGCACGTCGTCCAGGTTGTCCCAGCCGGTGAGCATGCCGGACAGCAGGTCCGGCCCCCCCGGCGGCAGCAGGGCCTTCAGGTCCGGCAGCGGGGCCAGGGAGTGGCCCAGCGCCGCCAGATCACGCGGGGTGGCGCGCCCCATGGCCACGCGGGCCGCCAGCCGCTCCAGATCGGCTATCCCGGACAATTGCTCGCGCATGGCCTCGCGGGCATGGGGCTGGTCCACCAGCCACGACACCGCCTCCTGCCGCCGCACGATGGCGGCGGGCTCCAGCAGCGGCGCAGTCAGCCAGTCCTTCAGGAAGCGGGCGCCCATGGGCGTGCGGCTGCGGTCCAGCAACGCCAGCAGGGTGCCGTGCCGCGAACCGTCCACCCCGCGCCGGGTGATCTCCAGGTTGCGCAGGGTGTCCGCGTCGATCAGCATGGCCGAACCCGGCGTGACACTGCGAATGGCGGTGATCTGCGGCAGCACCCCCTTCTGGGTGTCGGTCAGAAATCCCAACAGGGCCCCGGCGGACCCCACCGACGGGGTGGCCCCGGTAATGCCGTAACCGTCCAGGCGGTTGACCCCCAGGTGCTTGCACAGGGAGCGTCGGCCACGATCCACGTCAAACCCCGGATGCACCCGCACCACCGGCCCCTTCGGGGGCCAGGCGGCCTCCCCCGGCGCCGGGTGCCAGTGGGTCTCCGGCACCAGCAGTTCGCGGCACTCGATGCGCGCCAACTCGGCGATCAGCCGCTCCGCCGCGCCGTCGCCGTTCAGATCCATGAGCCGGAAGTCCCCGGTGGAAACATCCACATAGGCCAGCCCCAGTCCATCGCCATCACCGCACACGGCGGCCAGGTAGTTGGCCTGGCCCCCTTCCAGCAGGTGATCCTCGGTGAGGGTGCCGGGGGTGATGACGCGCACCACCTCCCGCTTGACAATGCCCTTGCCCTGCCCCGCCTCCTCCACCTGATCGCACACGGCCACGTTGCGCCCGGCCTTGATCAGCCGCGCGATATACCCCTGTGCGGCATGAATCGGCAGCCCGCACAAGGGCACCGGATGCAGGCTGTTCTTGTCGCGGGTGGTGAGGGTCAGCTCCAGCAGCTCGGCGCCCTGTTTGGCGTCGTCGTAGAACATCTCATAGAAATCACCCACCTGAAAAAACAGGATGGCGTCCGGGTGATCGGCCTTGATCTGCCGATACTGGAGCATCAATGGCGGAATTTTCACGCTCATTTCTTGTTGGCCGATTCGATGATATCCGCCAGATCCTCGCCCATCAGCCGCTTGCCGCGCCGCATCATGAACAGCTTGAAGGCGGCGGCAATGCGCCCCGGCAGGGTGAAGGCCGCGTGGACCGCCCAACCGGCCAGAAAGGCATACAGCAGCAGCAGCCCAAGCGGCATCTCGCGGGTGGTGCGGTCCAGAAAATGAAAGGTGGTGACCGTGTCGGCATTCACCCGGTACAGGGCGTAGCCGAGAATCGCCAACAGCAGCAGCAGCGTCAGGCGGATCATCCTCCCCTCCTCCCCCTTCAGGACTGGTTCGCCAGCCGCGTAAAGGCGGGCAGCAGCTTGTCGTAGGTCTGCAACAGGGCTTCCGGAATCACGTGGGTTCCGGCCACGGCGGGCATGAAATTCACGTCGCCGTTCCAGCGCGGCAACAGGTGCAGGTGCAGGTGTTCCTCGATCCCCGCCCCCGCCGCGCGGCCGATGTTGAGGCCCATGTTGAACCCCTCCGGGCGCACCGCCTCGCGCACGGCCATCTCCGACAGGCGGGTCAGCGCCATGATCTCGGCCAGCGCCAGTGGTTGCACCTTTTCCAGGCAATCCACGTGCGCGTAGGGGGAAATCATCACGTGGGCCGGGTTGTAGGGGTAGGCGTTGAGCATCACGAAGGCGTGTTCCCCGCGCAGCAGGATGCCGTTGTCCCGGTCGGCCGATTCCTTCACCTTGTCGCAAAAGATGCAGCCGGACGATTTATCGCCCAGGATGTAGTCGATCCGCCAGGGGGCCCACAGCGGCTTCACCGCCCCCCCTCCGCATCCATGCCAAGCTCCACCATGACCTTCCGGATGTCCTCCCACACCTCGCGCTTGGCGGACGGATTGCGCAGCAGATAGGCCGGGTGGTAGGTGGGCATCAGCCGAATCCCCTCATAGGTGTGCCACACGCCGCGCAGACGGCTGATGGGCACGTCGCTCTTGCACAGGGCCTGGGCGGCGAACTTGCCCATGGCCACGATCACCTGGGGGCGAATCGCCGCCAGTTGCCGGGCCAGGTACGGCTCGCATGCGGCCAGTTCGTCCGGGGCCGGATTGCGGTTCTCCGGCGGACGGCATTTTACCGTATTGCAGATGTAGACCGAAGCCCGCGGGATCTTCATTCCCTTTTCGATGATGTCGGTGAGCAACTGCCCGGCGCGGCCCACAAACGGCACCCCCTGGGCGTCCTCGTCGCGCCCCGGAGCCTCGCCCACGAACACCAGCCGGGCATTGGGGTCGCCCACGCCGAACACGATGTGGGTGCGCCCGGCACCCAGGGTGCACCGCATGCACCCTTCCAGTTCGTTGGCGATGCCCGGCAGGGTGTCCGCCCCCTGCCCGTGCGCGGGGGCAACCGGCGCGGACGCGGGCTTGCCGGGGGCGGCTTCGGCCGCTTCCGGCGCCGCATATTCCGTGCGCGCCTCGCGCACCATACCGGACGGCGGGGCGGCGGGCGGGGCGGACGGCTCCGCCCCGGTGGCGGCGGGCGCGGCCACGCGCACCCGTCGCACACCGGCATGTTGCCACGCCTTCAGGTGTTCGGCGGCGGCGGAAAGCAGTTCCGGATCGGTCATGCGTCGTCCTCTTCGAATTCGCCCAGCACGGCCTCCAGCCGTTCCGTCAGCGGCCAGATGTCGTCCGGCTCGTCGATCCCCGCCGCTTCAGCGAGCGCCTCGAACCGGTGCCATCCGGCTCCCCACAACGCCCGCAGGCGGGTGGCGGCTCCCGGATCGGCAAACCAGGCGGTTCCGAATTCCTCTTCCAGCCCGGTCAGAATCTGTGCGGCAAGGAAGTGGCCGCGCAGGGTGAACAGGTCTTCCAGAAACCAGCGGGTGTCGGCCAGATAGTGGTCACGCTCAAAACGCGCGCCGGTGGCCTTGTGCAGATAATGCTCAAATGCGTCGGCCTTGTCCATGGGTTCACCGGGGCCGTGCAGGTAACGGGCGAAGCCGGCCATGCCGTGCAGGCGGCGCACCTCATACAGCCACCACAGATGGAAAAGACGGGTTTGCGGCTGCGCCTCGGTTTTGGGCAGATGGCGCCGGATCCACTCGGGATTGCCGTACAGGCTGGCAAACACCGCCTGCCAGCAGGCCCGCACCGCCGGATCAATGAGCGCCTTGGACGGCTCATCCGCCGGCGCATGGGCCAGCCCCACGGCCACTGCGGCGCCGGACAGCCATTCCACCGGGGCAATCCAGGTGGCTTCCGGGCGGGCGATCAGGCGCACGTCCTGGGGGACGCGGACGGCCGCCACGGTCACTCCCGGCAGTTTGCCTTCGCGGGCGCCCAGGTCCGCCGTCAGGCCGGGAATCGCGTCCAGCGCCAGCCCCAGTTCCCGGAAGGTGGCGCCCACCAGTTCCGCCGCGTCGGGAATGCCCCGCGCCGGTCCCCAGGCCCCGCCCCACAGGTAGACCATGTCGTGATAACGGGCATCCTCCGGGAACACCCCGGCGGCCCGCAACGGTTCCGCCATCAGCGCGCCAAAGGTGCCCGCGCTGTCCTCGGCCAGGCCGTCCGCCTCCTCCAGCAACGCGGCCACGTCCACCCCGTACAGGGCCTGGCACATGGCCGTATAGCCGGTAAACCCCCGATCCACCATGAGCGTGTGGCTCTGCTCCAGCACCTTCAGGTAATCGGGTTCATGGCGGGCCAGCGCACGGCGCCAGGCCTGATCCAGCAGCTTGCGCTGCTTGCGGTTGCACTCGGCGGTGATGCGCTCCCGGGTGTCGGCGAAAAACCACTTGTCTTCCAGCCCCTTGAGGCGCTCCCCATGCAGTTCCATGCGGATCCGGTCGAGGCCCGGGGCGCATCCCCCCGCAATCTGGGCACGCACCAGATGGGCGAACAGCGGGCGCACCTGGGGATCGTCGGCCCGGGGGCGCAGTTCGGCCACCTCCTCGGCTCGCATCAATAAAGGATGGGCACCATAGGCGAAGGTGGTGCGCAGATCTTCCGCGCGGCCCGCCGCGTATTCTCCAGCCGCCTCGTGAAGCGCTCCCTGCAGGTCCGCCAGTTCGGCCGCCAGCGGCATCAACTCCACCCGCTCTCCTCCAGAAAGCGCCACCGGTCAAAGGTGAGTCCCGCATCCGGGTTATCCGTCTGGTGCTGGAAAATCGCGCTGGCGATTCCCTCCGGGGTGGGGCTCGTCAGTTCCGGGGATTCCAGCAGCGCGGTCAGGCGCGCCTTGAGGGCCTCGTCATGCAAACGCAGGGCGTCCACCCGTGCCCGGGGCGGCAACTGCCGGTCGCACAGGATGGTGGCCGACAGCAGGTTGCGCGCCAGCCGGTCGCCAAAGTTGCCGGTAACATCCGGGTTCAGGTCGGGGATCAGGTCCAGCTTGTGGAAGAACATGCCCATTTCTTCCGGCCCCAGGCACAGGCTGATGACGTTGATCAGGTAGTCGATGCGCTTGAGGATCGGCAGCCGTTCCGCCGCGTGCTGGCTCCACAGGGTGGCAATGCGTTTGTAAACCGGCACCCGGTTGATCTTCTGGATCAGCTGCCCCTCCATGTTCTCCAGCGAGGTGAACATGTCCACCGGGGTGAAGAAATCGGGGGTCAGCACCTGTTCCGCATCGCGTAAAAATTCGTCGGGCACGAACACCACCAGATGGGCGTCCGGGTCGGCGGCCACCCGTTCCGCCAGTTGCTCCGGAGTGATGTGCAGCGGCCCCGGCGCCTGCGGATGCAGCACGTAGGCGCTCTGGAAATCGGCGCGGATGCGCAGGTTGTTGCAGGCCGCCTCCATCAGCGGCAGCGGCAGATTGCCCACCCCGTACACAGACGCATCGTCCGGGTCCACAAGGCGCTCCAGCCCCTGCCCGAGGAAGTTGGCGAAGATGTTCGCAAAACCGGCTTCAGAGAGAGTTTGACGCATCGGAGCAGGGTACCGGATGGTCAGTCGGCGTGCAACCGGGAGCGGCGTACTACCTGCGCCCGGCCCTTGGAGATCAGTGCGTCCCAACCCCACTGTACACAAATAGGTGTATAGTGAAAATGTAAACGTTCTACCAATAGGTTCTCACCGAAAAGTGGAGGGCGCCATGTATCGCTTTCGCTATGGGGTTCCGGGGAGGAAGATGGCTATATGCGTAGTTGCAGCCATGTTATTGGTCATTCTCCCTCCCCCCTCCGGGGCTATTGCTCAAGGAGGCCTTTCAACTCTTCAGGTTGCGGTTCAGGCATTGGAAGCCCGTGTACTCACACTTGAAACCACCATCGCTATCCAGGACGCCCGAATCATAACCTTGGAAACCCAGACTTCGGCGCTGCAAGCCTCTATCGGCGCGCAGGACACACGAATCTCGGCTCTGGAAACAACCACCGCCAGCCAACTGGCTCAGATCACCACGTTGGAATCCCAGAGTGCCACTCTACAGGCCTCTCTCGCTACGCAGGACACCCGCGTTGCGGCGATCGAGAGCAACAGTGTACTAACGCTAAACGGTCATTTAAGCCTGATTTCCCAAAGCGGCCGCGACACAGCGATTTTTGAAAGGGTTAACGTGCAGGTCGTCAACGGTTCCGGAGGGACGTCAACGGCCCCCAACGGTTTGGGTAACCTGATTGTTGGGTATAACGAGATGCAATCGGTAATAAAAAATGAAAACAAATGCACCAACGGAGTGTCTACCACTTCGCTGGACTGCACATCAAAGGGCTACATCTGGATACCTTCGTTTGCCAAGGGAGGGTCACATAACCTGATTGTGGGGCCCGGACACATCTACCCGTTTATCGGCGGCATTGCGTTCGGAGCAGAAAATACGCTGATGGGAAACTTCGCTTCGATCACCGGTGGCACTCGAAACACTGCTCGTGGCGAGTGGGCAAACGTTGTTGGAGGGACTGACAATGTCGCCGGTTACATGTCATTGGTGGTTGGGGGCAGCCAAAACCGCGCCACCGCCAACCTCTCCAGTGCGATTGGGGGAACCCGCAACGTCGCGAGCAGCTACCTGGCAACAGTAGTTGGCGGATCATCAAATACCGCCGCAGGAAATGGAGCGACAGTCAGCGGCGGCTTTTCGCGCAAGGAGACCGGTGAATACGCGTGGGCGGACGGAACACTGATTCAGTCGATTCAAGGTGAACTCGCAGCCCTTTCCTCGGGTGTTGCAAATTACGAGTCCCGACTGGCCGCCGTTGAAGCCAACAGTGTGATCGCACTGGATGGAAAACTTCGGTTGGATTCCTCAAGCGGCTATGCAACTGCGTTGTTCGAAGGGGTAAACGTACAAGTGGTCAG